>ERZ791921.406-NODE-406-length-30838-cov-25.263165_pt1 | contig 30838 bp, 24 predicted proteins | sample MGYA00510135_ERZ791921 | MGnify/ENA primary metagenome ERZ791921 (study PRJEB30046, sample SAMN00792070) | human gut metagenome | study: EMG produced TPA metagenomics assembly of the A metagenome-wide association study of gut microbiota in type 2...
GAGGCCGAAAGTACTTGCATGGAGACGTGCTGGGAGGATAGGAAGTTGCCAGTTAGAGCCTTTAGGCTCATTATAATGGAATATGGCGGCTATGGTGAAGCGGTCAACACGGCGGATTGTGGCTCCGTTATTGCGTGGGTTCGATCCCCACTAGTCGCCCCATTAAATTAGGGGTATAGCTCAATTGGTAGAGTAGTGGTCTCCAAAACCATTGGTTGTGGGTTCAAGTCCTACTGCCCCTGCCATTATAGCATACAGTATTCCATTAAGTTTTATTAAAATTTTATATCATGGAGCGATACTCAAGAGGCTGAAGAGGACGGTTTGCTAAATCGTTAGGCGGCTTCGCCGTGCGAGAGTTCGAATCTCTCTCGCTCCGCCACTTTAAAAATGTAGAGTCTTTGGATTTTATAATCTAAAGGCTCTTTTTGTTTTTATTGACTTGTGATGATAAACAAGATATGATTAAGTTAGGATATAATTTTGTATCGGTCATAATAAGAAAGGAACTTTATTATGAAAAAAATAGTTAAATACCTTATGATGGTTATTGCCTTATGTATATTTGCTTTAACGGCAAATAGTTTTTCCATAGCTGAAGCTTCAGCATTATATACTCCAGCTAGCTATTGGAATAATGATACAAATTATCCATTAGCATTTTCACAAAACGGTGTAAATAGATATGTTGACTTATCTTCAGCAAAAATTATTGAGCAAGAAGAAAAAGTTGAAGAAAATACCAAAACAGCAGTATTTTCTTATGATGTTGTGATGGTAGATGGAGATAAAACAACAAAATTCACTTATAAAACGATGATAAGATTTATAAATGATGAAATGTATGTTGCTAGTGCTAGAGGAAATGGCGATGGCTGGTTCCAATTAAGTAGTCGTTCTTTTGATCAACCACAATATAATGCTACATTGATTTTGGCGGATTATTTTAATATATAGTTAGAGTACTAAAAAGGTAATTTATAATGAAGTTTATAAATTACCTTTTTATTTTTGCAAATAATAGAAAATTTTTAATATTTATAAAAAAATAATATATTTATTAGACCCATATTGAACATATTAATATTATTTCTGTATAAATATACATTTTCATTAGATTGAAATATACATATATTTTTAAGATGATTTTGAACCTATATATATTAATATATGTAATATTAATATATATTTTTTATTATAAAAATTAATAAAAAACATATATGAAATAATTAATTATTATAATATAAGCTTATAAATAAAAGGTTTATTTCATTTCTTATTGATAAATATGAATTTTTTCATAGAGAATTTAGAGTATTTGCAAAAATAATTAATATGTGCTAAAATTAGCTCATAAAAGTACTAAAGACTTATTAATTATCCATTTATAATTCATATTTTTACTAATTATATGTAGTACTTACATAGAAATATTTATTGAACAGGTATAATATCATTTATTTAAAGCAAACATAATATCACTTATTTGAAGTAGAGAAAATTATCTTTATGAATTGTTATATGGATAATAGTCTAAGTCTAAATTTTTACTGTTTGACAAAAAAATTTTTTGAGTCAATATAGTAAAAGATTTTATTCGAATAGGAGGGCGATTATATGAATAAGATTTTCAAAATTTGATGTAAGAAAGTAAGACATCAATATTTTGATAGATTTTTATTCATAGCAAAGTAAAATTCTTAAAATGTCCGTTAACAGGACGAAATAATATATAGTGGTATCAATTAATATTGATGATTATATATTATCTAATGATATTTTGGGGGTGGGATACAACTAAAATATCGTAATGTAGGCTATAATATGATTTTGGAAAAGATTATATAACAATAGTTGTATTGATAAAATGAAGGTATATTAATTGCTCCTATTTGGGGGTGGGATGCAATTTTAATATTATTATCTAAATATACTAAGACTTTTATTATTTGTATTTAATAAATATCTAAGAACGGAAAATATCTATATTGTTAATAGTAGAAATAATTTAAGATTAGTATTTTAATGTCATATTATAAGTCGAAATTCTAGATCATTTTATTCAGTAGGAGGGTAATTTGTATGAATAAGATTTATAAGGTAATATGGAGCAAAGTAAAACATCAATATGTTGTTGTATCAGAACTTGCTCATAGTAACGGAAAACAAAGTAGAACTTCTAGAAATAGTATTCGTAGTCGTATTGCAGCACTTGTAGTATGTGGTGCAATAGCAGCCTTTGGTGTGTTTAATGCATTGCCAAATTCAGCATATGCAGCAGATAGTGATTATATTGCTTTTGTAACTACAGAAAAAGGACAAAATGCAAATGAAAATCAAGGCGATACAATACAAATAAATGGCTATAAATATACTTCTACACGAATTGCAAAACCAGATAATAGTTATACATGGTATTGGGTTCGTGATGGATATAATATACAGTTGGAACGATTAGAAAGACCAGGTTCTGATGGAAGTAAAGATTATGTAGTAAGAGCATTTAAAGATGGTGGTGGGGAAGTAGAAACATCTTTAGTTCATTCTTATCAGAATAAAATTGAAGATACAGGAGTAACTACACTTAATGGTAAAAATTTGCATAGTTATGAAGCTGGAGTATATGCTGGAGGAAGTAATGGATATACAGCAGTAAGAATGGAAGATAAATGGTCTGAAGCTGATCAAACATTTAAACCTAATAATGACCCAATGATTTTTGACGGTAAAGAATGGAGACAAGCAGAACGTACAGATTTTAAAGACGTAAAATTTAATGAAGAAACTGGTAATTATGAATATAATGGTCAAATAGTAGCAACAGAAAATTTATATGTAGTTGATTTTGTAAAAACTAAAGGTAATGATACAGAGGTAGAGGGAACTAAATTAGGTTGTTTTGTAGTTGATGGAAAAGTTTATACAGGAACTGTTCATGGTAAAAATAATGAAATCTTAATGACTGGTATTAATGAAGATAATAAATATGTTACTTATTGGGCTAGTGAATATACTGATGAAAAAGCAACTATGGCACAAATGCCAATTAGCCAATATAAAGAGACTATTAGTGGATTAGCTAGTGATATTAATGCAATACATCAAGATGATATTAAAGAAATTCAAATAAATCAAATTGATAATGGAGGTAGCATTAATTTACAGACAAATGGAGAATTTGTACCTGCTAGAGATGAAAAAGGAGATATTATTACTGATGAAACAGGAAAACCAGTATATGTAGCTCAGGGCGGTAAAAATATACCAGGCGGTATTACTATTAGAAATACTACGAATAGCGGAAGTGAAGGTAATGATGTTGCTGTTGAAATTAGTAATGATAAAAACTCTTTCACTGTAGATGCTGGTTCTAAAGTAGTAGGAAAAATTACTACTAAAAATGGAGTTGAAGAAGCTGGCGTAGGTGATGCCAATAAAACTTTGACAGGTCTTAAAATTAATGGTGTAGATTATGCTCTTAGTCAAGGTAAGACATATAGTAATGGCAATGGCATTAGTATTGATGAAGAAAATAATAAAATATCTGTTAATGCAGGTGATGGATTAACATTTGGAACAGAACAAACAAATGATAAAGGTAAGTTAAAAGTTAATGTTGGAGATGGCTTATCTATTGCTGATGGTAAAGTAGTAAATAACTTAGCAATAAGTGGAGAAGTAACAGACCAGAATAAAAATGGTGGAAACTGGACAATAACAGATAATAAAACTGGTGTAAAACTTACAAATACAACATTATCTTCTACTGTAGATAAACAATCAATGACAGGTAATGAATACGGTAATACGTATACTATATCTGATACAGATGGAAATACAGCAACACTTGAAGATGTAGCAAGTGCAACAAAATTAAGTAGTGTAGATAGTAAAATTGGAGAATTAAACTATAGTAGTGTAACTAGTGAAGATAATACTATTAAAGATAATGATTCTGTAACAACTGCTATTGGTAAGTTAGATAATAAAGTAAATACTGGTTGGACTGTAGCTGATGGAAATACTGAAAATGCTAATTTTGCAGTAAAACCAGGAGAAACATTAACATTTAATGGTGATGATAATGTAACTGTAGAAGCAAAAGACCATGCAGTGAATGTTTCTTTAAAAGATAATATTACTTTAGGAGATAAAATTACATTAAGTGGTGAAGATGGAAAAGCTACTATTGGTGGAGTTAAGATAAACAATACGTATAATGATGAAAATGGTAGTATAACTTCATCAACAATTGATGGACTTACTAATAAAACTTGGGATTCTACTGAAAATTATAGTACGTCTGGAAAAGCTGCAACAGAAGCTCAGTTACAAGCAGCAACAGATAATATTTCTGGTAAAGTAAATGCAGGCTGGAAAGCAACAGCTGGTGAAACTAGTATTGAAGTAAAACCAACAAAAGATGAAGATGGAAATAATGTAGTACCTACATTGAATTTTGCTGGAGACGATAATATTAGTGTAACAGCAGATAATACAAGCAGTACTATTAAAGTGACATTAGATCCAACACTTGATGTTACAAGTGTAGATGCTAAAGGAACAACAATTAGTTCAGCAGGACTTACAGTTGGAGGAAACACATATGTAAGTTCAAGTGGAATTAATGCAAATAGCAAAAAAATAACAAATGTGGCTGATGGTACAATAGAAAAAAATTCAAAAGATGCAGTAAATGCTGGTCAGTTGTATGATGTAAATCAAAAAGTAGATGCAGGTTGGACAGCAACAGATGGAACAAATGATATTAAAGTAAATCCAAAAGATGGAACAACTACATTAAAATTTGCTGGTGATAATAATATTGCAGTAACAGCAGATACGACAAATAAGGCTATTCAGGTTGCGTTAAATGATAAAGTATATTTAGGTGGAGACCATACAGAAGATAGTCATAATATTGTATTAGATGGTGATAGAGGTGTTATTGGTTTAGGTTCTACTATTGCTTTAGACGGAAGAGATGGAAAAGCTGTTATCGGTAGCATTAATATTGAAACTGTTTATGATGAAGCTACTGGTAAACCGTCGTCTACTATTAGCGGTCTTGCTAATACAACATGGGATGCAGACCTTGCCGCTCAGGGAGGTTATGCAAATTCAAATAAAGCTGCAACAGAAGCTCAAATTCAGTCTGCTGTAAATCAGAGTGGCTGGACAGCTTCCACAAATAAAAATGTTGAAGGACTTGCTGCTAAAACGGATATTACAAACGGCGATACGGTAGATTTCTCCAATACTGATGGAAATATCAGTGTAAGTCAGACAGCTGTAACAGAAAATGGAACAGTAACCGGTACGGATATTAAATTTGATTTAAATGATAATATCTCTTTAGGTGATGGCAAGATTACTTTGAATGGTGCACCGGCAGAAGGTGAAGACCTGCTCAATGTTGACAATAAGCTCGTTGTAGCTCAAGACGGTACAACGACTATCGCTGTTAACGATGGAACAGTTATGGGTAATAACACTACTGTAACAATCGGTTCTGATGGTGTAACGTTTGCAGGTTACGACAAAGGTTCTACAATAATTGACGGACAGACAATTCAAGCCGGTGGCGTATTTATCAACGACGGTGGTAACGGACAGATTACTCGTTTGACGAATACAACATTAGATGACCCTACATTCGCTACGGTAGGAAGAGCGGCAACAGAAGAACAGTTACAATTGGCAACTGATGCGGCAACTACTACTGTTACGGAAGGTAAAAATATTGATGTAACGTCTACAGTAGATAAAGAAGACGGTCATACTAATTATGAAGTTAAATTACAGGATAATGTAGTATTAGGCGATAATAAAATTACCTTGAATGGCAATCCTGGTGAAGGTGAAGATTTACTGAACGTTGACAATGCGCTGGTAGTAGGTCAGGACGGTACTACAACAATTGCAGCAGATAATGCTGAAACAATGGGAGTAGACACGAGAGTAACGGTTAATACTGACGGAGTAACATTTGAAGGACTGGAAAACGGTTCTACAATTATTGACGGACAGACAATTCAAGCCGGTGGCGTATTTATCAACGACGGCGGTAACGGACAGATTACTCGTTTGACGAATACAACATTAAATGATCCTACATTCGCTACGGTAGGAAGAGCGGCAACAGAAGAACAGTTACAACTGGCAACTGACGCGGCAACTACTACTGTTACGGAAGGTAAAAATATTGATGTAACGTCTACAGTAGATAAAGAAGACGGTCATACTAATTATGAAGTTAAATTACAGGATAATGTAGTATTAGGCGATAATAAAATTACCTTGAATGGCAATCCTGGTGAAGGTGAAGATTTACTGAACGTTGACAATGCGCTGGTAGTAGGTCAGGACGGTACTACAACAATTGCAGCAGATAATGCTGAAACAATGGGAGTAGACACGAGAGTAACGGTTAATACTGACGGAGTAACATTTGAAGGACTGGAAAACGGTTCTACAATAATTGACGGACAGACAATTCAAGCTGGTGGCGTATTTATCAACGACGGTGGTAACGGACAGATTACTCGTTTGACGAATACAACGTTAGATGACCCGACATTTGCAACAGTGGGCAGAGCAGCAACAGAAGAACAGTTGCAGTTGGCTACAGATGCAGCAACTACGACGGTATCTGAAGGCAAAAATATTGATGTAACTTCTACAGTTGATGAAGAAGACGGTCATACTGATTATGAAGTAAGTCTGCAGGATAATGTATCGTTAGGCGACGGCAAAATCACATTGAACGGTGCTCCGGCAGAAGGCGACGACCTGTTGAACGTTGATAATGCATTTGTTGTTGGTCAGGACGGTACAACTACGATTACAGCTGATGATGCTGGAACAATGGGTGCTGATACAAAAGTAACAGTTGGTACTGACGGTGTAAAATTTGAAGGTCTTGAAAACGGTACAACAACTATTGACGGCCAGACAATTCAGGCTGGTGGCGTGTTCATTAACGACGGCGGTAACGGTCAGATTACTCGCTTGACGAATACAACGTTAGATGACCCGACATTTGCAACAGTGGGCAGAGCAGCAACAGAAGAACAATTAAAACAAGCAGCAGCAGCTTCTAAAACAACATTATCTGATGGTGTAAATACTACTGTAACATCTAATGATAATACTCCTGATGGACATGTTGATTATCAAGTAAATCTTAATGATAATGTATATTTAGGTGGAAACAATAAACCAGGTTCTAGTAACATTGAATTAGATGGAGAAAATGGAACTATTCAAGTAGGTTCTAATATTATTTTGGATAGTAAAGAGGCAAGAGCTGTTATTGGCGGAGTTGATATTAGTACTACTTTTGACGATATTGGCAAGAAATCTTCTACTATTACTGGTCTTTCTAATACTACTTGGGATACTGATAAAGTGGTTATTGATAGAGCTGCAACAGAAGGTCAGTTACAAATGGTATCTGATAAAGTAACTGCTGGATGGACTGCAACAGATGATGCTGGTAATAAGATTAATGTAAATCCAGAAACTCGTCCAACATTGAATTTTGCTAGTGGTAAAAATATAACTGTAAGTGCAAATGAAGATAATGGTGAAGTTGAAGTATCATTAAATGATGTTGTTACTTTGGGCGATGGCGAAGATGCTATTAAGATTGATGGTACTAATGGTACATTGAATATTGGTAGCACATTTGCAGTTGCTGAAGATGGTACTGTTCTTAGCGATGGCGATGTTATTGCTGATGCGGATGGTGAAAAATATAGCTTATCTGAAGTAGGTAAATATGCTGTTAGATACGATAAAACTAATGACGGTACATCTACAATAACATTGGCTGATGGTGATGATCTTAGTGGTACTAGAATCAAAAATGTAGCTGATGGTGTAGATCCTAAAGATGCAGTAAATGTTAGTCAGTTAGAAGCCGTTGAAGCAACAGCTAATGCAGGTTGGACTGCCTCTGATGGAACAAATTCAATTTCTATAAAACCAAATGAAACTTTGAATTTTGTTGGCGATGAAAACTTAACAGTAAGTGCTGATGGAACAGATAAAAAACTCAAAGTTAGCTTGAATGATGATATTACTTTAGGTAATACAGAAGCTGGTAATACTGAAGGTGAAAGAAGCTTCACAATCAATACTACTGATCCAAATGGATATGTTCCTGAATCATATAAAACTGGTAGTGGTGCAAACTTTATAGAAGAAAATGGTGGATTTATGCTCTTTGCAACAGATACTCAAGGTTTTGGTGTATTTGGTGTAACAGCAAAAGGTTCAGCATGGGCTAGAGATTTTAAAACTTATACTACTGATATTTATGGTAATAATACACAGTATAGTTTAAATGAAGTTGGCGATGCTGTAGCACAAATGTCTTCTTATTATAATGGTAAAAATAGCTATACTGTATTCTCTCGTTATCTTAATGAAGCAGAGAAGGATAATCCATTTGTAACTGTAGATGAAGATGGTAATACAATTAATGCAACTCGTGATATCCCATTAGCTCTTCGTGATGACGGTGCAGTGCTTATTGGTGCTACTATTAAAGGTGAAGACTTCACTGATAATGGTATTAGAATTAATGCTGAAACTAAAACAACATATGATAAAAATGGCAATGAAGTTACTAATAATATAGCTACGATTACTGGTTTAGAAAATACAGAATGGAAACCACCTACACCAGTAGCTACTTTTGCAGCAAATGATGGAAGTGCAACTGTAACAAGTAGAGCAGCAACAGAATCTCAATTAAATGATTTATATAGTGCAGTAGCTGCTTATGATGTTAATGTAGATGGTACTATTGATTATAGTCATATTGCTTTAGCAGGTACACCTTATGGAGCTTCCAGATCTGGTAATGGAACACATACAGGCGGTACAAGTATTACTAATGTAGCATATGCTTCTGGTAATGATGGCAGTGAAGCTGTAAACGTGGATTATCTCAATGATGCTATTAATAACGCTGTTAAAGATGGTGGAGCTATATCTGATAGTGATAGACATCTTCAAGAAGGTACTTATCATGTAAACGATCAAGGTAAAGTAGAATTAATAGTTGCTGATGAAAAAGGAGAAAATCAATCTACTGTAACTATTGATAATATAGCTAATAAGAATGATATTACGAACTTAGATAATAAGATTGATAATACATTTAATGATCTAAATGATAAGATTAATAATATAGATAATGTAGAAACAGATGTAAAGGGTGGTAACATTAATGAAGATGGTACAATTTCTTTAAAGACAGAAAATGAAGATGGTACTACTACAAATGTTACATTAAAGGGTCAACTTACAGATAGTGGTGTAGTTCAAGAAGGTACTTCATTTGATAAAGAAACTGGTACTATAACAATTACAAGCCAGGATAAATACAGTGGAGAAACATCTTCTGTAAAAGTAGAAGGCATTGCAAGCACTGAAGTAGTTGGTGCTACAAATAAAGAAGATCTTGCTACTGCATATAAAGATGCAGATAAAGATGGTAATGCAACTACTGAATACATTACTGATTCTGAATCTATGGTAGAAGCCGATGTAGCTCTTGATCATGCTATCCAAGATGTAGCAGGTACTAGCTACGCTAATGATATGGTTTTAAGTAATCGTATTGATAGTGTTGAAAAACGCTTAGGTAATGTTGAAGAACGTATTGATAAAGTAGGTGCTATGGCAGCAGCTATCGCAAACCTTCGTACTATGGGATTTGACCCAGAAGCTCCAACAGAAATCGCTATTGGCGTAGGTCAATATAAGAGCGAAACTGGTATAGCTATTGGTGTATTCCATTATCCAAACCAAGACTTCATGCTCAGTGCAAGTCTTTCTAGCTCCGGCGATGAATTAATGGGTGGTATTGGTGCTACATGGAAACTCGGTCGTAAATCCGCTGCTGAAAGAGCAAAAGATGAAGAAGCAAGACATCTTGAACAAGCTGAAGAAATGAAAAAATTAGCTCAGCAAGAAAAAGTAAAAGCACAAGCTCAAAGACATGCAAAATTACTTGCAGAAAGACAGCAAGCTTCTCAGAAAAATGCTTAATTAGCAAAAGTATTTAGGTGACAATTGAATAAAAATATAGATAAGCGACAGATTTTCTGTCGCTTATCTAATAAAAAAGAGGTATGAAATAAAATGAAAAAAATAGTATTTACTTTAACTTTAATCATGATGATGGCATTTAGTGGATTATGCTTTGCTTCTGATGGAAGTGATTTAAATAAAGAACAAAAGATAGCAGAAACTTTTATGGGTGTATTTACTAAAGAACAAGTACCAGAATATGCTGTAGTTAGCAAAGATTTTTCTGATAACTTGAAAAAAAGTGTAAGTGAAAGAACATATAAGAAATTACCAGCTGAAGTTAAAGAAAAATTTGGTAATGTAAAAGATGTAAATTTCCGTGCATTTGAGAAATTTGAACAAGAAGATAGAGTTACTTATTTAGCTACTTTTGATAAACAACCAGTAGCTGCAATAATTTTTGTATTTGATAAAAATCAAAAATTAGTAAATTATGTATTTACTCCAATACAACAAGCTTCCAAATAATTTTATATTAGGTAAAAAATATGGATATAATAAGAGATAATATGGGAATAGTAAATATTTTTATATTGTGTATTATCATCATAGGAATCATATTTATTAGACCTATTAAACATGTACAAGCTCAAGCTTTTAAAATGGTAGGAAATTCAGATTTAGGAACAGTATATATTGATACTGATACTGTAGAAGTAGTAAAAAAAGATGGACAATATTACTTAATAGTATCTGCAGAAGAACATTATAAAGAAAGTAATTTCCTAACAGAGCTTAGAAAAGATGAAGATTTAAAAGATACAGTATCTTCATTGACATTATATATGTTTACTAATGATGGGAAATATTATTGTATGCCACAGAGATATTTGATAGACTCACAGGGTAAAGTATGTGGTGATTTAGGTTCTAATATGCAAATGCAAATGATTGATGATGAGGTAGTAAGCAAAATTTATACAAGTGCTTTGAAAAGTTTATCAGATAAGAAACGTTTTCAAAATATGATGAGACGATAAGTCTATAAAATATATAGTTAATATATTTTATTCATCAATGATTTTTTTATTTATGTTAGATAATTTGTTTAAATAAAACATTTTAGTATTAAAAAGGCAGTTTATGAAATTAATCATAAACTGCCTTTTTTTAATGGATTTTTATGAACCATTTGAAGAAATGGAAGCTAATAATGTTTGTTTTTTTTCTTCTAAATCTAATTCATATTCAACAATTTTACGTTTTTCTTCTATAGTTAATTTGTGATCTGGTTTTGTTAAAACGGGAGAATTGTCAATATTTTCTGAAGTCAACAATCTTAATAAAGAAAGAAAATGTTGACGATCTTTAGCTGGTAGATTGATATATTTTGTAATAAAAGATATATCATCTATATTTAGATTATATTCATTAGCTAGTTTTTCTAAGTTATCAGTTGCTTTTGGATTGGGTTTATCTTTTATATTTAGATTATCATAAATCAATGAATTTATATCAACATCTAAAGCATCTGTGATAGCTATAAGAGTACCAATTTTGGGATCTTTGATAACAGAAGATAAAATCTTATTCAAAGTACTGAGGGGAATACCTGATTTTTGAGCTAAAACTTCATTAGTATAGCCTTTTTCTTGTTTTATTTTTTTTATTTTTTCCAATATAGGTTTAAAGGATTCCATAATATATTATTCCTCCATTTCGGATTATTGAAATAGTATATCATTTATAAATTTTAGTGTAAAGTTGATAGATTTCTGAAAGTTTTAATATTTATTCGTGATTGTTTGACTTTTTCCATAAATGGAAGTAAAATAAAACTAAAATATTTCCATATTTGGAAAGGCGGCGATGTTATGTATAATAATTTAGTTAATGAGATTGTAAAAAAAGGTTATAAAACAGAAGAAATAGCACATATATTAGCTAATTTGCTAAATTGTTCAGAAGAAATTATCGAAAATAAACTAAAACATGTTGGGGAATTTACATTCCAAGAAGTAATAAAAATAAATAGTGAGATTTTTAATAATGAAATGGATATAAAATATCTATTTACAGAAGAACATGATAATGAAGCTACATATCATGATGATATTATACAGAAATCAAAGCCGTCTAAATGGTGGATATAAATGAATAATAGTTATTTTTGTTTTTTGGAGCAATAATTACTAAGCCAGTGGGAGGATATTTTTATGGCAAGTAATAAAAAAGCCCATATACTAGCAGTAATAAAGTATATTTTTTCCATTATTGGAAATAATAATGCTAATATAATAATAAATGATAGTGATATTAGTGGTAGTACCATAGATAGAACTAAAAAGGGAAAATATTGCTATATACTACAAAGATATTTAATAGATTCACAAAGTAAAGTATATGATGATTTAGATTCTAGTATGCAATTACAAATGATTGATGATGAAATAATTTTTAAGATTTATACAAATGCATTAAAAACTTTAGAAGATAAAAATCGTTTTCGAAAAATGATGGAGAAATAAATGCATTTAAATAAGATATGCCCAGTTTGTCATCAATCTTTCGAAGCTAGAAGAAAAGATCAAGTGTATTGTACCTATTATTGTCGAAAAAAACATCATAAAGAAACATACTATAGCAAAAATAGGATTGTAGAAGATATAAATGATGAAGAAAATACAGGAGTTATACTAAGACAATTTAGATGTAAAAAATGTCATGAATTAGTAACAGTTGTGAATAAGCATGATAGGCGAACTATTTTTTGTTCACCTCGTTGTGAAAAGTTATATTGGAAACATCCTAAAAAAATGATAAAAAAGAATTAAATATTGTAAAGAAGATAGTAAAAGAGGAAATTAAATTTTTTAATTTAATTTCCTTTTTTTCTAGCAAATAAAAGATAAAATGTATAAAATTTTTATCTTTTTTCTTAAAAATAATGTAAATATGTAAATTTTTTATGGATTTTATGATATAATGGAAAGCGTATTATTTTATAAATTAAGGGGGTGATAATTTGAAAAATCTTAGTATGAGCGCTAAAGTTTTTCTAGGTTTTGGGATAGGGATTATCTTAGGTCTTATTTTTCAAAAAGATATTTTATGGTTACAACCTATTGGAGATTTATTTTTAAAACTCATTAAAATGATTGTTGTTCCTGTTGTATTTTTATCTATTATTAGTGGAATATCTAGTATAGGTGATATTGGAAAATTAAAACGCATAGGAACAAAGGTAGTAGGGTTTTATATTGTAACTACAGTGCTTTCTGCAATTATTGGTCTTATTGTGGCACATATAATGAAGCCAGGTGCCGATTTTGCTGTAAGTCAAATTGTAGATACAGGCGAAGTGATAAAACCTGCTGAGCCAATGACTGTTAGCCAGACTATTTTGAGTATGGTTCCTGATAATCCGATAACAGCTTTAGCTACAGGTAATTTAATGCAAATTATTGTATTTGGGGTATTTATTGGTATTGCGATAACTATTTTGGGTGATAGAGTAAAAAATGTTAAAAAAGTTATTGATGAAGCCAATATTATTATGTTTAAAATCACAGATATGGTAATGCAAGTAACTCCATTTGGGGTAACTGCTTTAGTTGCTTGTAGTGTTGGCGAATATGGTTTATCTATTTTTAATATTTTAGGTAAATTTATTTTAACTCATTACATAGGTGCTTTTTCTGTAGTGTTATTTATGTATGTATTTATTATTAAATACATTGCTAAGATTTCATTGAAAGATTTCTTTACTAAAATTACAGAGGTTTGGTTAGTAGCATTTAGTACAACAAGTAGTTCTGGTACTTTACCTGTTAGCTTACGTGTTACTGAAGAAAAATTTAAAGTAAAAGATGAATTAGCATCATTTACTTTGCCTATTGGTGCAACTGTCAATATGAATGGGATTGCTGTATATTATGCTGTTACTGTATTATTTGTAGCTCAAGTATATGGTGTAGAACTTTCTTTAATGCAACAAGTGATGTTTATCTTTATGACTACATTGATTTCCATAGGTACTCCAGGTATTCCTAATAGTGGTATTGTGTTGACTATAATGTTACTTACAACAATGGGGCTTCCTATTGAAATTATGGGTATGATAGTTGGTATCTTCCGTTTAATAGATATGATTCATACTGCACTCAATGTAACAGGCGATGTAGTAAGTACATTGGCTGTAGCACGTATTGAACATATGTATAAAGAATAATTTTAAAGGTGGATTATTATGAGTGATGAAAATAATAAAATGAAGCGAGGGCTGAAAAATCGCCATATGCAAATGATTGCACTTGGTACTTCTATTGGTACGGGGCTGTTTTATGGTTCTGCACCAACAATTAAATTAGTAGGTCCAGGGATTATTCTATCTTATGCTTTAGCTGGTGTTTTCATTTTCTGTATCATGAGAATGGTAGGGGAAATGTCTGTAAGAGAGCCTGTATCTGGTTCATTTGTTTATTTTGCGAATAAATATTTAGGTTCTTTTGCAGGTTATTTAGCAGGTTGGAATTATTGGTTTTTATATTTATTAGTTTGCTTTGCGGAATTATCTGCAATCGCTATTTATGTAAATTATTGGCTTCCTGATGTACCTCATTGGATAACAGTTTTAGTCTGTATTGTAGTGGTAACAACTGTGAATTTAATCAATGTAAAAACTTTTGGTGAAGCAGAATTTTGGGCATCATTTATTAAAATTTTAGCTATCTGCTGTATGATTGTATTTGGTTTTTATTTGATATTTACAACAATGGGACCATTTCCTGATAATTTCAGTAATTTATGGAGTAATGGAGGTTTTTTCCCTAATGGTTCTTGGGGATTTGCACAGTCTTTAGCTGTAGTTATGTTTTCTTTTGGCGGTGTAGAATTAATTGGTATTGCAGCAGGAGAAGCTGAAAATCCAGAAAAAACTTTACCTAGAGCTATAAATGAAGTATTGCTTCGTATCTTAATTTTCTATATTGGTACTATGGTAGTATTGATGACACTTGCTCCATGGGATGAAGTTGGTTTAAATGCCAGCCCATTTGTACAGATTTTCTCTAATATCGGTATTCCAGCAGCAGCTAATATTTTAAACTTCGTGGTAATTGTAGCAGCACTTTCTGTATATAATAGTAGTTTGTATAGTACATCTCGTATTTTGCACAATTTAGCGCAAAATGGAAATGCACCTAAGATTTTTGCTTCTTTATCTCGTCGTGGCATACCAATGGTAGGTATTTTGGTATCTACAGCAATTTCTTTATTGCTTGTAATTTTGACTTATATTTTACCGGAAAAAGTTTTCATGTATTTATTATCAACTGTAGTTGCAGCACTTGTTATCACATGGGCAACTATAGCTATAACTCATATGAAATTTAGAATGAAATTCATACAGGAAAATCGTTTGGATGAACTTCATTTTAAAGCATTTTTATTCCCTTATATTAATTATTTTTGTTTTATTTTCTTAGCTGCTATTGTTGTGATTATGTTCTTTATGGAAGATATGAGAATATCTTTAGGGGCATTAGTAGTTTGGGTAGCATTTATTTATATAACATATAAATTGAGAGCAAAAGTATAATAAGGTATGAATTAAGATGAAAAGCATTGACTATTGATTTTTGATAGTTGGTGCTTTTTGTCTGTAATTTTTATACATATTATTTTAGTATTTATAGGGATTTTTTATTTGTTTATTGTAAAGTTGATAAGGTAAATGATAATATATTATTTATGTTTTTAGATTTTATAAAAAAAGGTGGATAGATATGGATAATAATGAACACAAAATGAAGAGGGGCTTAAAAAGTCGTCATATGCAAATGATTGCTTTAGGGGCTTCTGTTGGTACAGGTTTATTTTACGGTTCTGCACCAACAATCAAATTAGTAGGGCCTGGTATTATTTTATCTTATTTATTAGCAGGGATTTTTATTTTCTTTGTCATGAGAATGTTGGGTGAAATGTCTGTTAGAGAACCAGTATCCGGTTCTTTCAGTTATTTTGCTGATAAATATTGGCATAGATTTGCTGGTTATTTAGCAGGTTGGAATTATTGGTTTTTATATATGATAGCTGGTATGGCTGAATTATCTGCGACAGCAACATATGTCAATTTCTGGTTACCTGATTTTCCACAATGGCTCACTATTTTAATTTGTATTTTAGTAATCATAACTGTTAATTTAATCAATGTAAGTTTTTATGGTGAATCAGAATATTGGGCATCATTTATTAAAATAACAGCTATTTGCTGTATGATTGTCTTTGGTTTGTATTTAATTTTTACAACAATGGGGCCATTCCCTCAAAATTTCAGTAATTTATGGGTTAATGGTGGATTTTTCCCTAACGGTGCTTGGGGCTTTGCGGCTTCTTTAGCAGTAGTTATGTTCTCTTTTGGTGGTGTAGATTTAATTGGGATAACAGCAGGAGAAGCTGAAAATCCTGAAAAAACTTTACCAAAAGCTATAAATCAAATTTTAATTCGTATTTTAATTTTCTATATCGGTACTATGGTTGTATTGATGAGTCTTTCTCCATGGGATCAAGTTGGTCTTCAAGGCAGTCCATTTGTACAGATTTTCTCTAATATCGGTATTCCAGCAGCAGCTAATATTTTAAACTTTGTTGTATTAGTAGCAGCATTATCTGCATATAATGGTATTTTATATGGTACATCTCGTATGCTTTATGGTTTAGCAAAAGAAGGAAATGCACCAAAAATTTTCGCTTCCTTATCTCGCACTGGTATTCCAATGGTAGGGATTTTAGTATCAGCAGTTATCGGTATAATTCTTGTAATAATGACATATTATTTCCCTAAAGAATTATTTATGTATTTATTATCTATTGTAGTAGCAGGCTTAATCATCAGCTGGTTTATCATCACTATTACACATATGAAATTTAGATTGAAATTTACTCGTGAAAATCGTTTAGATGAACTTAAATTTAAATCTTTATTTTATCCGTATACAAATTATTTCTGTATCTTGTTCTTAATCGCAGTAGTAGTGATTATGACACAAATACCAGATATGTTGATTTCTATAATAGTTTTACCTATTTGGGTAATATTTATTTATATGACATATTTATTTAAAAAGAAAGATTAAAGGTGTAAATTATGAATTTAGATGTAATTCATCATGTGGCAATTATCGTATCTGATTATGCAAAATCTCGTCATTTTTATGTTGATTTATTGGGTTTTGAAGTAATTAGGGAACATCATAGAGAAGATAGAAATGATTATAAGCTAGATTTAAAATTAGGTAGTTGTGAATTGGAGATTTTTGGTAAAGCAGATGCACCAAAACGTGTAAATAATCCGGAAGCTTGTGGACTTAGACATTTAGCTTTTAAAGTGGAATGTATAGAAAAGACTGTAGCAGAATTAGAAAAATTGGGCATTGAATGTGAACCAATTAGATGGGACGATTTTACAAAGAAAAAAATGACATTTTTTAAAGACCCTGATGGACTACCATTGGAATTACATGAATAGAATATAATAAAAAGAGATTTATGAATTTGTTTATATAGAGCAAAGACAATAAATCTCTTTTTTATTTTAATAATCTTTTAATTTATCTCTAATAGATTTCTTATTGAATATGTTCATTAAAGATGATAATATAAGATTAATGAATATATTCAATGGAGGTTGAATTAATAATGAAGAAACTTAGAATTTTATTGATGATGGTATTATGTTTAGCATTTGCTTCTACAGCAGCTTTTGCAGCTAGTGCAAATAAAGCATTAGATGACGTAATGAGATTACATGGTCAAATTGTATCCATTGATGATGATATGATTACTATAAAGGATACAAATTCTAATAATTCAGTAGCATTAATTGTGCGTTGGGATACTGAAATTTTAAATGGTAAAAATGGTGAAGATGTAGACCTCAATCGTTTACATGTAGGTGATGAATTAACAGCATATTATAGCTCTATTTCCACTCGTAGCCTTCCACCACAAAGCAGAGCATATGCACTTGTAATGGGTGATGGTCAGCATGATGGTATCTATATGCATGTTAGCAAAGTGGATAAAGTAAAAAATGGCGTTAAATTTTTAAATACTAATGAAGATATGTTCGTTACAATTCCTGAAAATGTAGAAGATGATGCTAAAGAATTAAAACAAGGTGATAAAGTTTTAGTATGGTATGATTTTGTAGCAATGAGCATGCCTGGACAAGCTACAGCTACAAAAGCAGTTATCTTAGACTAATTATTGTAAAAAGATAGCTCAGATTTTATCATTTTTATAAATTAGGGCTTCCTATAGTTTATTTAATGAATAAATGGCTATAGGAAGTCTTTTTGCTTATTTTATAAATTTTGTAAGGTTTTAGTTAATAGTGTATTTATAAGTGAAAAATTTTTTTGTATAATAAAGCAGTATAGTAAGTTTCTTGTAAATTTTAGTGATTTTGGTAAAGCGAGAAAGAAGGATTATATTGCTAAATAAAATTTTGTTAGGTTTAAATAAAAATTTAACAAAAATAATAAAAACCTTTATCTTTTTTTGGTTATTATTATGTGTCTATCGTTTGATTTTTATTTGGGGTATGAGTGAATATCTCAGTGCAGATAGTGGACATAATTTAATTCTTACAGCAATTTATAGTGGGGCAAAATTAAGTTTGCAAACAGCAGGCGGACTTACATTATGTATGCTCATTGGTTTTATCGCTGAAACTATATGGCATAGATTAAAATATTTTCGCTATATTTGTTCATTTGTGATTTTGTTTATAACTACATTATTATTTGTAGCTAGATTTCCTTTTTATCAACAATTTCATAGCGGTTTCAATCAAATGTTATTTACAGCAATGCATGAAGATTTATATGCATTATTTATTTCTTTGGTGGAAGAATTTCAGTTGCCATTGAAATTGTTATTAGTAATTGTTTTAGTTGCTATCTTGAATTATACTTTTAATAAATTTTTAGCTTATAGTTTTAAAGTTAAAAGATGGCAAATATTACCAGAGAAAATAAAAACTGTTTCCTTGCTTATGTGCGTATATGTTTTAGGTACATTATCTTTATATGGCGGTGGCTGGAGCTGGAAATCTGGTGTGAATTGGGAAAATGCAGGGATTACAAATGATACATTTTTGAATGAGTCTATTTTAGATGATTACCAAGCTATTTATCGAGCATATGCAAATCAAATGCGTATGGAAGCTTGCAATGGACTTAGTTTTTCAGCGCAAAATGTGAGAGATTTAGCAAAATCTTTAACAAATAAAGATGGCGGAAATGATTTAAGTGTATATCTAGCTAAAGAAGCAACAGGGGCAAAGATAGAAAAACCAAAACATATTTTTGTGATTGTATCAGAAAGCTATGCGAACTGGCCATTATTAGATAAATATAGCGATTTGCATATTGCTGATAATATGAAAAAAATAATCGCGGAAGATGATACGATTTATACTTCGCATATGTTGCCTAGTGGCTCAAGTACAGTAGGTGCTTTGATGACTATGGTTACAGGCATGGCAAATTCTAATTTATATTTGACAACTATGCCAGAAGCATTAGCAAATCCTTATATCACGGCAACAGCACCACAGATGAAAAATTTAGGCTATGAAACAAGTTTTTGGTATGCTGGCCCTGCTACATGGGAAAATATTCAAGAATTTACATTAGCGCAAGGCTTTGATAATTTTTATAGTAGAGGCAATATTGACCCTAATGCTACAGGTAGCGTATGGGGTGCTGATGATGAATATTTATATGATGCTATTTTTAAACAGATTGATGATAATAAAATGACTTTCTCGGTGATTTTAAATACATCAAATCATTCACCATTTAATATTGACTTGGAAAAAGAAGGTTTTGATGCTAGTAAAGTGATTGAAGGTTTGCCTGATAAAGAAAAAAATAATCAAGAATTAATTAAAGAGCTTGGTCATTTTTGGTATGCAGATAAGATGGCAAGTGATTTCATCAATAAAGTCAAAGCAAAATATCCAGATAGTTTATTTATTTTTGTGGGCGACCATGCTGATAGATATAATATCGATAAAGTACCTACAATGTATGAACGCTATAGCGTGCCACTTATCATCACAGGAAAAGGCATACAAAAAGATTTATTGCCAGAAGATATGGCAGGAAGTCAAATAGATATTATGCCAACAGTGATAGATTTAATAGCTCCAGAAGGTTTTACTTATTATAGCGTAGGAAAATCTTTGAGTGAAAATAAATTAGGTCAAAGTTATGCTTTTTGGATAACTGCTGATGCTATCGGTAATACTGATGATTTAGTAGAAAAACCACAATATTTTAATCGTGAAGTCTTGCCAGATAGAACTGTTTTAGAAAATTATATCAATGGTGTAAGAGCTATTTCTTGGTGGCTTGGCAAATATGGTACAATTATAGATGAAGCCTTGTTGCAGTAAAATAAGAATAAGGTATAATTATATAGAAAAATAAAAAAGATAGGGTGAATAATTTTGAGTAATTTAGAAGTTGGTATTGTAGGATTGCCAAATGTGGGTAAATCTACTTTATTTAATGCTATTACAAAAGCAGGTGCAGAAGCAGCAAACTATCCATTTTGCACAATTGAACCAAATGTAGGTGTTGTAGATGTTCCTGATGAAAGATTAAAAGTTCTTCATGAAATGTACAATTCTAAAAAAACTACTCCTGCAAGCGTAAGCTTTGTTGATATTGCAGGTTTAGTAAAAGGTGCTTCTCGTGGTGAAGGTTTAGGAAATAAATTCTTATCCCATATTCGCCAAGTAGATGCAGTAGCTCATGTTGTACGTTGTTTTGCTAGTGGTGATATCACTCACGTTGAAGGTAGTGTAGACCCAATTCGTGATATTGAAATAATCAACACTGAACTTTGTTTGGCAGACCTTGATTCTGTAGAAAAACGTTTAGATAGAGTTTCTCGTACAGCTAAAAGCGGTAATAAAGAAGCTCGTGCTGAAGAAGCTGTTTTGGAAAAAGTAAAAAAAGTAGTAGAAGAAGCTATTCCAGCACGTCAGGCAGAACTTAGTGAAGATGAATTAGAACTCATTAAAGATTTGAACTTATTGACTTTAAAACCTACATTATATGTAGCAAATGTAAGTGAAGATGAAGCAGCTACTGCTGAAAATGATAATGAATATGTAGCAAAAGTAAAAGAATACGCTCAAAAAGAAAATGCAGGCGTTGTAGTAATTTCTGCTAAAGTAGAATCTGAAATTGCAGAACTCGATGAAGAAGAAGCAAATGAATTTTTATCTGATTTAGGACTTGATGAATCTGGTCTTAATAAATTAATCAAAGCAGCTTTTAAATTATTAGGTCTTATGACTTTCTTGACAGCTGGTGAAGATGAATGTCGTGCATGGACTATTAAAGTGGGTACAAAAGCTCCACAGGCTGCAGGTAAAATTCACTCTGATATAGAACGTGGCTTCATTCGTGCAGAAATCGTATCTTATGATGATTTAGTAGCTTCTGGAAGTGTAGCAGCAGCTCGTGAAAAAGGTCAAGTTCGTGTAGAAGGTAAAGATTATATCATGCAAGATGGCGATGTTACACATTTCCGTTTCAATGTTTAATGCATAAATAAATATAGGGAAAATTCTTCCCCGTTTCCCTTAGTTAAAGATATTGTTGGGTATCTCAAGATGTGTCATTCGATTTTGCCGATAAAGCGGTAGAAGATTTCTACCTCCTGTTCCCGGCTTCCGTCCTCACCTTTGACCGCTTCATGGACAACGATTTTTTCAATCAGCGTATTCAAAAGTTCGGCGGTCAGTTCTGTTGGATTGACGCACTCTTTCATCAAGGCAATCCATTTTTCTGCGTCTGCGGCGTTCTGGCTTTCAGTGGCGATAGCGGATTGAAGCTGTTCAATCTTTGTGTCCAGTTCAGCCTGTTCGCTCTGGTACTTCCCGGACAGCATAGAGAAGTTGTATTCTGTGATACGCCCCGCCGCCCAGTCCTCATACATCCGGGCAAACAGGGTATCGACTTCGGCTTTCCGCTTCTCCGCTTTGTTCAACTCTGCGGCTTGCTTCTTTCTTGCGGCGGCCTGTCCCTTGTCATTGGCGTTTAACAGCCGCTTCAAAAGCCGTTCTTCATCATGCTGTACCAGCCCCGACCAGTATTGCAGACGGGAGAGGACATAGGCGTAAAGCACATCATAGCGGATATAATGCATGGAGCATTGGCGTGTGCCCTGTCCGTACTTGCTACAATGATAATGGCCGTAAGGCTTGCTGTTCTGCCTGTTCTCCCCATAGGACAACGACCAGCCGCAATCCGAACATTTTACCAATCCGGAAAAAATCTGTGTTGTACCGTCCTTGCATTTTCTGCGGCGGTTTGCTATCTGCTCCTGTACCTGCCGGAAAACCTGTTCGCTGATAATCGGCTCCTGCGTGTTCTCCACCCGCACCCATTCACTTTGGGGCTTGCGTATCCTCCGCTTGTTCTTAAAGGAAATGTTTGTTTCCCGGTAGTGGATGGTATGGCCGATATAGGTTTCGTCTTTCATAATGCTCTTGACCTGCGCTATCGTCCATGCGTAGCTTTTTTCCTCTGGCGCACCCGCATAGATGTTTGCGAAAGTCCCGTCACGCTGGAAGTTGATAAATCCCGGCGTGGGAACCTTTTCCGCAATCAGTATTCTTGTGATACTGGCCGCCCCTCTGCCATGAATGGCGAGGTCAAAAATCTTCTCCACTATCCAGCGGGTTTCCTCGTCGATTATCAGCTTGTTTTTGATTTCCGGGTGTTTCCTGTACCCGATGGGAGCATAAGCGCCGATACGCTGTCCTGTGGCAAACTTTGCTTTGAAAGCGGCCTTTACCTTGCGGCTTGTATCTTTCGCAAACCATTCATTGAACAGGTTTTTGAACGGGACAAAATCGGAAAGCCCTTTCTCTGTGTCCTCATTCTCCGCAACGGCGATGTAGCGCACCCGTTTTTCCGGGAACAGAAATTCCAGATAGTAGTCCATCATCACATGTTCCCGCCCGAAACGGGAAAGGTCTTTCGTGACAATGCAGTTTACTTTTCCGGCTTCCACATCGTCCATCATGCGCTGAAAATCCGGGCGTTCAAAGTTCGTCCCCGACCAGCCATCGTCCACATACTCACCGACTACATGAAGTCCCTGTTCCTTTGCGTACTGTTGCAGGATTGTCCGCTGTGTTTCAATGCTTACGCTGTCACCATAGTTTTCATCGTCCCGGCTCAATCTCATATAAAGCGCCGTGTTGTAAATCGTAGTATTGTAAGGTTGTTTCACCGTTAAAAATCCTCCTTCTTAAAGAAACAACCCACGCTTACAATACTTTTGCTCTATGGCAATTATATCATAAGCGTGGGCGTGTTATCAATGATGGGCTATCAGGTTGAAGCGGCTTTTTCTGCGGTATGCCGCACCACATCTACAATCAGATCACCGAGGGGCTTCCCGCCTGCGGCGAAGTGTTCGGAGATTTTTATACGGTTGTTCCCACATACAAAATACTGCGTGCCGTTCTCTGCTTGTATGACCTGCCCTGTCCGGGGCGTAAAAATATCGCTTTCGCTTTTTGCCATCCAGTGTCCTCCATATTCAGTTTTCAAGGTACAATGCCGCACAGGGGCGGCGAAAATTTCTGCTTATATCTATCACCTTTCCTTTACTGTGTGCCGCTGTTGCCGTTTCACCTGCGCCAGCACTTCCGGCGGGATACGGTCAACGAAATTGCGGAGATTGTGTAATTCGCTTTCCAGCGTTGCCCGTTCCATGCGGTCTTTCATCTTGCCTTGCTCACTGGCCTTTGCCCTTGCTTCCAGCTTTTTGTTTTCTTCCAGCAGGTCATTGATTGTGACCTTGTACTTTTTCAACTGCCCGGAGAAGTTCTCCATCTGCGGGAACCACTTTTTCAGCATGAAGAGGGCTTCCTCTTTTTTCTTTCCGGCGTTCAGCGGGTTAATGCCGTCAAGGGCGGCTTCAATGGCTCTGGCCTGTTTGGAGAGGGAAACCGCCTGTTTGAAAAGCCGGGTGGGGATATGCTTCCGGCCTGTCTTGCTGGCACTCTCCCCACGCTCCAAGTCGGGATATTTCTCCACCATATAGGCGTGAAAATCGTCCTGCCACTTCGTCAGGTTTGCCCGGTTGCCGATAATCTCCTTTGCACACAGGCGGTTGTCCTTTGTCAGCGGAACAAAGGTCAAATGCAGGTGGGGCGTTTTCTCGTCCATGTGTACCACCGCCGACACGATATTTTCCCGTCCTACCCGGCCAATGAGGAAATCTGCCGCCCTTTGGAAGAACGCCTGTATCTCCTTTGGAGATTTCCCCTTGAAAAACTCCGGGCTGGCGGTTATCAGCGTATCGACAAACCGTGTGCTGTCCTTGCGGGTTCGGCATCCGGCCTGCTCGATACGGCTCTGAATGAAGTGGTAATAGCGTCCCTCCGGCTTGACGATATGGAAGTTGTATTTGCTCCGGCTTGTGTCAATGTCGGGATTGCTGGCGTATTGTTCTTTCTGTCTTTCGTGATGGGCTTCCAGCGGCCTTGCCGGGTTGCCCTTGTGCTTCTCAAACCGTAAAATTGCGTGTTGTGCCATTCTGCTCCTTTCCCCATTCCTTTCCTATCCGGGGTTTTCCACAGGGAAAATCCCGCAGAAAATAGCTCGGATAGGATTGGAATGGATAGAATATAAATCAATCTTTTTATCTTTGTATTTCTATATACCGTCCGGTTTTCGTACGTCTCAGGAGTGATTTCCGTACTTCATGGGTACGGTTTTCAGTCCTCCGGCGTACCAGAACCGGATTTCTTGAAGTCGGTGTTTGGAACCGCTTCATAGGATTTTGGGAAAATGCGGTTGGGTTTTCCACAGCCCTGCTTCTGGATTTCCACCAGTCCGGCGTATTGCAGTTCCCGCAGGGTATTCACCGCTTTCTGCCGCCCACAATGGAGCAGTGTGACCACTTCATAGATAGGGAAATACAGGAAAATCCGTCCGCAGTCATCCGCCCACCCATTCTTGCGGGATAACTCTGTCCGGCGCAGGATAAAGGCATACAGAACCTTTGCCTCGTTGGACAGGGGCTTGAATGTGGGGGCTTCAAAGAGGAAATTCGGGAGCCGGGTGAAGCTGAACGCCTTTTCCGGCTGATGGATATAGATGGTATTTGTCATAGTGCGTTTTGTGGACGGTTAGAAGCCCGTTTTCCGGGGCGGGCGATACTTTATACCACCTGCCCCGGTTTGGGGCTTGCAGAGCCTGATAAATCAAGGCTTTTTTCGCTCCTAACTGTCCACAGCAGACCTCCTTTTCCGTTCACTTTCTGTTTTCTGCCGCCTGTGAACTCTGGCGGCACAGCCGGGGCAGTATTTTGCCCGGTTGGATTTGGGGACGAACACGCCACCACAGACCGCACAGCGTTTCAAGTCCTTATCCCGGAAAATTTCCGCTTCCAGCGTCCCGTCCAGCGGCAAGACCGCCCAGCGGAACCACTTACAGCAGACCGAGAAAGAAATCGTCTGCGGGCAGGTGCAGGTGTCCCCATCGTCAAGGACAATGCAGTTGCCGTCCTCACAGCAACAGCACTCCCGGCGTATCAGGCTGGCCGCCTGTTTTCTCTGCGCCGGTGTCATGCGGTAAAGGGAACCGTCCGGCCTGCGTTCCAGTGGCGGCAAGTCTTTATAGGGGTTATCTCTCATGCGTTCCCTCCATTTTGCTTTCCGTTGCCGTTCTCCCCGAAAAGGTTTCCTGCCCCATTCCTGCGGCGTGTTCCGGCGTTGGCACGCTCCCCGCAGCTTCGGGACATTTTGTCTCGAAGTCCGGTTCCTTGCGGTGCTTCCCCAGCCGGGGTATTCCTTTTCGGACGGTCATTCTGTTTTCAAGGTGCTGTCCATCGATGAACTACCCTAAGTCTACACCTAAATGACCGCCCGTCCCGTATATCCGAAAGGTAGGAAATTGGCCTAAAAAACAGGCTATTTCCACGCTTTCGGAATTGTGGTATAATAAAAATGATATTTGCAGACAAGGGGGAGCGCATGGAACTATCCATACAAGAACGATTGAAAGACCTGCGTGTGGAACGCGGTCTGACGCTGGAACAGCTTGCGGAGAAAACCCACCTCTCCAAGTCCGCTTTAGGGAGTTATGAGGGGGACAACTTCAAGGACATCAGCCATTACGCCCTTATTGAGTTGGCAAAGTTTTACGAAGTGACTGTTGATTATCTGCTGGGCCGTTCTCAAACAAGAAATCACCCAAACGCCGATCTTGCAGACCTGCATTTGAGTGATGATATGATTGAACTATTGAAAAGCGGGCTGGTGGACAATTCCCTTTTGTGTGAACTGGCGACCCACCCGGATTTTCCCCGGCTCATGGCCGACCTTGAAATCTATGTGAACGGCGTGGCGGGAAAACAGGTACAGAGTGCAAACGCCATTGTGGACGCCGTGAGTGCAACGATTATGAAACAACACAATCCCGGCTTGACTGACCCGCAGCTGCGACAGCTTATCGCCGCCCACATTGACGACGACAGCTTTTGCCGCTATGTGATACAGCAGGACATAAACAAGATAGCCTTCGACCTGCGGGAAGCCCACAAGGACGATTTTTTCAGTGTCCCGGAGGACAATCCACTGGAAGATTTTTTGCAGACCGCAGAGGAAACCACCAGAGAGGACAGCGACCCGGAGCAGGCGGCTATGGCATTTATCTGTAAGCGGCTCAAGCTGAACTATGGGAAACTGTCAGAGGAAGAAAAGAAGTGGTTGAAAAAGATTGCACAGAAATCGGATTTACTGAAAAATCCAAAGCCGCAGCGAGGGAGAAAGTAAGAGAACGGAAAAATTTGATTTAGTGAGGTGTAAGGAGTGGAAATTAGATTTATTGATGAAAAACACGCCGCAGATATAAATATTCCCAACGAACCTTTTCCCATTAGGGGACGAATGGTTATTACCTACAACGGAGACAGATGGGAACATACAGAAAAACTATTGCCTTCTGAACAGATTGAAGAAATGACATTCCCAGATGAAAGATGGAAGAAGTTTTAATTGATGATAATATGGTTTTTGATATTGATAATTTAAAAGGATTTCTTAATGATACCAGTTCATTTGGGTTTATAGCTAAAGAAAATAATAAAATTATAGGATTTGCATATTGCTATACACTTTTAAGACCTGATGGAAAAACAATGTTTTATTTACACTCAATAGGAATGTTACCTAACTATCAAGACAAAGGTTATGGTTCAAAATTATTATCTTTTATTAAGGAATATTCTAAAGAGATTGGTTGTTCTGAAATGTTTTTAATAACTGATAAAGGTAATCCTAGAGCTTGCCATGTATATGAAAAATTAGGTGGTAAAAATGATTATAAAGATGAAATAGTATATGTATATGATTATGAAAAAGGTGATAAATAAATGAATATAGTTGAAAATGAAATATGTATAAGAACTTTAATAGATGATGATTTTCCTTTGATGTTAAAATGGTTAACTGATGAAAGAGTATTAGAATTTTATGGTGGTAGAGATAAAAAATATACATTAGAATCATTAAAAAAACATTATACAGAGCCTTGGGAAGATGAAGTTTTTAGAGTAATTATTGAATATAACAATGTTCCTATTGGATATGGACAAATATATAAAATGTATGATGAGTTATATACTGATTATCATTATCCAAAAACTGATGAGATAGTCTATGGTATGGATCAATTTATAGGAGAGCCAAATTATTGGAGTAAAGGAATTGGTACAAGATATATTAAATTGATTTTTGAATTTTTGAAAAAAGAAAGAAATGCTAATGCAGTTATTTTAGACCCTCATAAAAATAATCCAAGAGCAATAAGGGCATACCAAAAATCTGGTTTTAGAATTATTGAAGATTTGCCAGAACATGAATTACACGAGGGCAAAAAAGAAGATTGTTATTTAATGGAATATAGATATGATGATAATGCCACAAATGTTAAGGCAATGAAATATTTAATTGAGCATTACTTTGATAATTTCAAAGTAGATAGTATTGAAATAATCGGTAGTGGTTATGATAGTGTGGCATATTTAGTTAATAATGAATACATTTTTAAAACAAAATTTAGTACTAATAAGAAAAAAGGTTATGCAAAAGAAAAAGCAATATATAATTTTTTAAATACAAATTTAGAAACTAATGTAAAAATTCCTAATATTGAATATTCGTATATTAGTGATGAATTATCTATACTAGGTTATAAAGAAATTAAAGGAACTTTTTTAACACCAGAAATTTATTCTACTATGTCAGAAGAAGAACAAAATTTGTTAAAACGAGATATTGCCAGTTTTTTAAGACAAATGCACGGTTTAGATTATACAGATATTAGTGAATGTACTATTGATAATAAACAAAATGTATTAGAAGAGTATATATTGTTGCGTGAAACTATTTATAATGATTTAACTGATATAGAAAAAGATTATATAGAAAGTTTTATGGAAAGACTAAATGCAACAACAGTTTTTGAGGGTAAAAAGTGTTTATGCCATAATGATTTTAGTTGTAATCATCTATTGTTAGATGGCAATAATAGATTAACTGGAATAATTGATTTTGGAGATTCTGGAATTATAGATGAATATTGTGATTTTATATACTTACTTGAAGATAGTGAAGAAGAAATAGGAACAAATTTTGGAGAAGATATATTAAGAATGTATGGAAATATAGATATTGAGAAAGCAAAAGAATATCAAGATATAGTTGAAGAATATTATCCTATTGAAACTATTGTTTATGGAATTAAAAATATTAAACAGGAATTTATCGAAAATGGTAGAAAAGAAATTTATAAAAGGACTTATAAAGATTGATTATATAATATATGAAAAGCTATTATAAAAGACATTAGTATTAAATAGTTTAAAAAAATGAAAAATAATAAAGGATGAAAACTACAATTATCATGAGATGAAAGACTATGTTTTTATCGGAGCATATGAGGGAGCGGATTGTATTGGATTAGCAATATTGACTCCTGTATTCAATCCCTGTCTTTTTTTATACGACTTGAAAGTCAAATGCAAAATGCGTGGTAAAGGTATTGGTAAACAGCTAATTAAGGCATCTTATCAATATGCCATAGCAAATGGGTATGCAGGTTTGTATACTGTTGGTCAGGACAACAATTTGAATGCGTGCTTGTTTTATTTGGCTTGCGGTTTTGAAATTGGCGGACTTGATACTAAAATATATGAAAACACAAAGCAGTCGGGAAAATTTGATATAACCTTTTATATGCACTAAAAATAAGTACATTAAATGAATTCAGGTTTATCGGAGAGATAGCAAAGCCAGCCGAGCCAGTCAACGGTCAAGATGAACGGCGCATAAATGCGCCGCCGTTGACAGTCCCGCCCGTCTTTGCTAAAGGGTAATCAAGGCGGGAAAGCCCTAAATGGCTTCACACCTATTTCAATAATTGGAGGAGATAAAAATGAGATCAGAAAAGGAAGTTTATGATATTGTTTTGAATTTTGCAAAAACAGACAAACGCATTCGCATGGTTACTTTGGAAGGATCTAGAACAAATACAAATATTCCGCCTGATGATTTTCAGGATTTTGATATTACTTTTTTTGTTACGGATATGGACAGCTTCACAAGTGATGATAAATGGCTAGATATATTTGGTGAAAGGTTGATTCTGCAAAAGCCGGAAGATATGGAATTATTTCCAGCTGTAGAAAAGGGATTTTCATATTTAATGCTGTTTACTGATGATGTTAAGATAGATTTAACTTTGCTGCCGCTGGAACTGATAGACGAGTATTTTACATGGGATAAACTGGTAAAGTTACTGTTGGATAAAGACAACCGTATCGTAAAGCCGCCAATACCAACGGATATAGACTACCACTTGCAGAAGCCTACTCAAAGAATGTTTGACGATTGCTGTAATGAATTTTGGAATACTACAACATATGTAGTAAAGGGCTTATGCCGCAAAGAAATTCTTTTTGCTATTGACCATATGAATGATATAGTACGAAAAGAATTGCTTCGCATGATTTCCTGGCTGATTGGTATCAAACAGGGATTTCATTTCAGTTTGGGAAAAAACTATAAATTTATGAAGCAATATGTCCCAGAGGAATTGTGGGAACGACTTATGTCCACTTATAATATGGATTCCTATCCCCATATGTGGGAATCCTTTGAACAATGTATGGCATTGTTCCGGGAGGTTTCGTCAGAAGTGGCATGCCAGTTGGATTACCAGTATCCACTATATGATGAAAAAATCAGTAATTATGTGATTCGGCAAAAGAAAAAATATGGCATTGAAGATGATAACAAATAAAATTTTTTCAATCGAAAAAATTTATTTTGATTATTCAATTTTGAAAAACTGAATACCTCAAAATCAGAAAGAGCGCGGACAAGCACTTTGAGGGATTGGCCGCCTTGTCCACCCATTCAGTGGGACGGCGGGTGGCGGTCAAGGCCGGGTGTAAACCCGTTCATTTCAGCCTTGACGGTTACCCGCTGTCCTGTTACTTTTCCGGGAGTGTAGCCACAACTTCGGGACACTTTGTCCACAAGTCGGAGCGTAGGACGATGAACGGGGGCTTTCATATACGCCCTGTCTGCTGTTGAAACCAGACCTGCGCTTACGGCTCCACGCCACACAAGCACAGCCCTGTTTTCCTGCCGCTTCAAATGCCCTTGCCCTCCCCGGCGGCA
>ERZ791921.426-NODE-426-length-29019-cov-70.567601_pt1 | contig 29019 bp, 20 predicted proteins | sample MGYA00510135_ERZ791921 | MGnify/ENA primary metagenome ERZ791921 (study PRJEB30046, sample SAMN00792070) | human gut metagenome | study: EMG produced TPA metagenomics assembly of the A metagenome-wide association study of gut microbiota in type 2...
TATCGGCTGAAAAACAGCCTATAAAATTGTCATGGCGGAAAATAGAATGCTTACAATAGAAAGATGAGCATATATTGTTCACCCATCCATCAGATCATTGTATTTACAACAAGTAATCTTACTTAAAGCCTGTAAAATAAGAGATAAAAACAATTCGCTTAACGGAATTTTCATCCATCAACGTTTCATAGATTTGTTTATCTACCTTTGCCAATTTGTTTGGCAAGATAACTGGATACCAAAATAGAACAAGCGAAAATCAATGTTTCCATGTATAATATTACTACAATCATTTTACTGTCTGACATCTCGTCATGTGAAAGCGGCAGACTATTATCTGTAAAAAACATAGAATCTACGAAAGATGTACTTACCAAGACAAGAGTGATGCTTACCATGTGCGCAATCCATTGGTAAAATGCAAACAAAAGCCAATGGGTTTTCTCAGTTGACAGTTGCCATGCGATTATACCACCCAAAGAATTTAATCCTAAAGAAGTTATATATGCAATTGTATATCCTATCAGGTTTTCAAAGTTGCTGTCTCTTAACATTGGCCAACCTAATACCATCACAAACACAGGAAAAAAGGAACACAATGCTATAATCGTTTCAAACTTCAGATATCGTTTATCAGCCAGTTTCATGACTTAAATATTCTATTCTTTATTAATTGCCCTAAAAGTCAAAGTATTATATAACCGGAATAGTAGGTTTGTTTTCGTCTATCTGCTTTCCGTCCAGATCGAACAAACTATACAATCTTTTTACTTCAGATATTATCATTTCAGCCAATGAATCCCATGATTTAAGAGATGTGCTGTCATACCGTTTACAGTAATGAACGCTATTATTTCTTTTATCTATATAGAGTTTAGATCCATCCCATGAATATCCTCCAATGAAAAACATATCTGAAGTAGCATTGCGAGGTTTTTCCTCTAATGCATCTCTAAGATTAAAAGGTTGTCTAGTCGCATCCATCGAAGTGCGGATATAATTTTTTCTTTTCCCGAACAGACAGAGTTCATCCACAAGGACATTCATTCCGTTAGAAATATTCTGTAAGAAATAACGATATTCTGGAGGTATAGTTGTATCCAGCAATGTTTCAAGTTCTGCAGTTTCTTGTTCTGAAAGGCAAGGATATACAGAATTTAGCCATGCTTCCGATGCAATGTGAGACGCATTACCAATCAAAAAGGCTCCTGTGGTTTCTATTTTTCTTGTTCCGAGATGTCTATATCGCATCATTAACTTGTCGAATATAACTTTATCAATCATATGCTATACCATAACTTTATCTTTTCCTACAAAGGTAGTGAAAAGCCATGACTATCCACTCAATGCGGGTAGATTATTACTACTGTCACATCGAATTGCAATTTATACCCCTATTGAGTTTTCTTGTATTTAATCCCAACTCTGCCATAAACTCTCTTTCCACCATTTGAACCAACAGACATGTGAAACACTATGTATTTTTCCCAATAGTTCGCTTTCACGAAAAGCTGTTTTTCTTTTCACTGCAAAAAATCTTCATCTGCAGGGTTGCCAAAGAAATTGCTTACGTGAGGGAAAACACACCTCAGAACATAGACAGCATAAAGTCGTACCCCACCTCTTTGTCGGGTACGACTTTTTTTGCCATCAGCTATCTTGAAGATTATGAAAATTATTCAAGAGAGGAGTAGAAAGAGGCAACATCACCATCCTTCATTATAGAAGAAATCTGTTTATTTTTCTCTGCTATGGTTTTTAACTGTGTTTTTTCTTCTAAAGTCCAGTTCTTTATTTTTTTAAGTTTGGAAATTATAGAATGAGTTTGTTTAAAACTGTTGCTATTCTCCAAATCCATAATAAGTTTCTCTTTTTCTTTATCTTCCTGATTGTCTGGCTGCCCATTACGGCTTATCTGTTCTTGCTTATCTTGGTAATGAATAGACATCAATTTTTCATTTGATGCGGTTGTATCAATAATGGTTTTGACTAATATATCCAATTCTGATCCTTCTGTATAGTCTGCTGGAGTATAATATTTTATGCGCTTATCCTCCATCATTTTATAGACTTTTCGTTTATCTTTTGTTTCCGGATTATAAACTCCAATAGAATGACCTGAATAAGAATTAATGAGTTTCATACAAGGAATATCCGTATCACTATCACCTATATAAACCATATTTCTGAAAGGAATACGAATGTCCTCTGGCTTAAAATAGTCATTGACGCCTGAATCGTTCACATCTAAAGTCCCTTTTTCTATTCTAAAAAGGAATTGAGTCTTACTCGTATAATTAATAACTTGTGCTGGCCATTGAGCAACACCATCTTTATCATAATAGAAGGAACTGGCATAAATCTTTTCAAATTCATTAGCGACTTTTGTACCTTCTATCATTTCCTTAAGACCTGATGAAATGATATAATGCTCTACAATAACTCCTTTATCTACGCCATATTCTCTAATACGCTTAAACCATGTCTCAACACCAGGGAATAATTGTACTTTAGCCCCATAATCCATTAATGCCTTTTTAGTAAATAAGACTTTTCCATGCGCTTTCCGGATCATGGTAAACATGTAAGCCAAATTTTGATCCATGTCGTTCTCTTCAGCCAACCCATTTGACTCTTTCCAAAAAGATTCGACTTCATCCCCAACAGATTGAATATAGCCTTGCGCTTGCATGTCATCTGGTGATAATGTCTTATCAAAATCATAACATATCGCAACAACAGGTTTACTTTCTTTTGATTTTCTAATAAATTCCTTACTCATATTACATAATAAAAAAATGAGGCATAATTACAATCAATCATACCTCATTTATAATTTATCAGTTCAGTAATTCCTTACTTTACAATTTTAAATAACTTATTTGACTTCCTCAAAAGTAACATATACTGTGTATCAATTAGTTATGCGTATCTTGGTACAAATATGGGCATTTTATAACGATGCTTTTTAGAGCTAAGAATAGGAATAAAAAGCCCCAAAAAAAAGATAGAGCAATTATACGAAAAAAAATCGTTTCTTGGCTTACACTTCCATTGAATAATCATCAGTTCGTAAATTTATAAGCAATGCATAATTTTCAAGTACAACTATATGCTGGGATAAAGAATATAATATCTTCAAGACAATTATAAACCTTGACTACGAAACTCGGTAATTAATGCTTGACGTAAATTCTGATCCTATTCATCAAACATTAAGTTTATATCCGGATCATCGAATTGAAGTTTGTAAAGGTGAAATAAAATTTATATTGTATTCAGGAAAAATCAGAACAAAGAATCTATTCTTTCGAGAAGTAGAATGTAAAGCTGCAAACATTTATATGGAGTTGCAAGAACAAAAGGTCACTGTTTTCTAGAATAACCTTGGAGTTAAAAATAATCTTTTTATGTCACAAATATGATTATTCCCGATAATGGGGTTATTCTTACATATTACATAAATCATAATAATGTTTGGAATAAAAAATACCACGCGCGGCCCTCTATATAATTCAGTTTAATTTAGTACCTATATATAAGGAAAATAAACTAAACTAAATCGTTTTTTCATTCAAAAAGGGAATATATAAATTTCATACTCCTACGATTAAGAATGAGTCATACAAAAAAGGAGTTTATTTGGGCAAAAAAAATTGCGCTAGGTATATTTATATTTTTTTAACCAACCGTTTTTTATTTTCATTAGCTTTCATTTTTGAGATTTTATTTGCAGTTATTTGGTTCTTCTTTTCACAACTCACTACAAATCAAAATATTACAATTTTCCAGGTAGTCGTTATCTTTCTTTATTTATGGAAAACTATTATATCTTTGTCACATCAATAAATAAAAATAGATATGAACCAAAAACGAAACCTACTCTGGTCATTAACAGTACAAGCCATAACAATACTGTTGGCATCAATGTTTGCATTCCAGGCATGTAATCTGTTTGGTGCAAAACTCATCTTACTGCCTGTATTTATTGTGTCCATCTATATTCCACTAAAGCTTATCTTCCATTACTTTATATATATGTTCAAAGAACTGGAATCAACACCTTTCACAGATGGAGTAAATGGGGATACTTCTCAAGATGTTACTCTGAAAGAGAATGATCTGATTCTATTGAAAAAAAGAATGGAACTATTTCATTATGAATATCAGCAAGAGCATCAACAGTACATTTCACAAAAGGAAAAAGAAGAAAACGAGAAGCTGTGCGCCGTATTAAAATATACACGTGATACATTTCAGCAATTGGGATTTGACGAGTCAGAAATCTTTCAAATAAATGAATGCGTCCGTTATTTTGTTACCAATCGTAAGGTTCTTTCCATTAAGGGCATTCACATAAAAAAACGAATGTCGGTAACCCAAATTTCCTTGAAAAACTTTGCCTGGAATATTGCTTTTCAATATGGTCTCAGTAGCGAAGCGACAGCTACGTTTGTAATAGAGACATTCAGCGAATGGTTTGTGAATACATCATTTGAAACCGTCAGGAAAAATTTACGAACAACTACAGGGAAACACAAAATAGAAATAAACGAGTCCACAACCCGGTTTTGATTAAAGATTAATATTATTCTAATTTATTTTCTGACAAATCCATATTTTTAATATATAAATCATATAAATTTATTAAGTCGTCAAAATTCAAAATAATTAAACAGTTTTATTCGTTAACTAAATTCTCTATTATTCAAAGAATTAGAGTAGATTTTGCTCTTAATATCAGGATGTGCTCCATGATTGTTTTTAAGGAAAATTTTGTTTCTTATTTGTTTCCTTTTATCAATTTTAATCATTAACTTTGTTATATAAGCAACAGAATATGTCCTATGGCACGAGTGAAAAAATCAACACGGGTCAAAGAACCTGTCCGGCTCCGGATGAAGGCACTCACAAATGGGAACTACAGCCTATATCTGGATATATACCGTAACGGGCAACGCTCTTACGAGTATTTGAAAATGTATCTGATACCAGAAACCGACAATAATGCCCGAAACCAGAATCGGGCTATATTGGCAGCCGCAAATGCAATCAAAACAAAACGAATTATCGAATTAGCCAATCAAGAAGCAGAAACAGGCAATGCTCAGGAAGCAATATGTCTATCTGATTGGATGAATATCTATAAGAGAAATCAAAAAGAAAAAGGTAAAAAGGACAGCGAGCAAATAAAAGTTGCCATGCGGATTCTTGGTGACTATGTACAAAAGCCGGTTCTGTTGGAGCATATTGACAAGGAGTTTTGTCAGGGATTCCTTGATTACCTGACTGAAGAGTACAGGCCAAACGGGAAAATCGTATCAAACTATACACTATACAATTATTATCGTGTCTTTAACAGTGCGTTAAATGCTGCAGTACGAGCCGGTTATATAAAAGTGAATCCTTTCACACAAATAAATTCTTCCTGCAAGATCCATAAACCTGAGTGCAAGCGGGAATATATGACGATGGACGAAATACGCACATTGATAGCTACTCCAATAAGAAATAGAGAAGTGAAGAGTGCCTACTTGTTTTCTTGTTTCTGTGGGCTCCGTATTAACAATATACGTGAGCTTAAATGGAATAATATATATGATGAAGATGGACAATATCATTTGAAGATGGAAATTCGGAAAGGTAAGTTCCCCATCCGCATTCCTTTATCTTCAGAGGCGGTAAAATGGATGCCTGAACGTGGTCAAAAAATTGCTGATGACTATGTATTCGACTTGCCTTCACCTGTTATGATCAGCCTTCTTATCAAAGACTGGGGCAAGGCAGCAGGAATAAAAAAAAGATTTACGTTCCAGACTGCGCGTAATACATTCGCCGCTATGATGCTCACACTTGGAGCTGATCTTTATACAACGTCCCAATTACTTGGACTCTCAGATATGAAGATGACTCTTGAGTACGTCAAAATGATAGAGCAGCGTAAGGAGATGGCTGTAAATTTGGTTAACGGATTATTTGACTGAAAAAATATAATAAGCATTATAATGCTGAAAAAAGAAGATTTCAAGTTTTACTCCAGCCTTTGTATAGCTGCGGTAAAATCAATAATAATAATATCGTTTAACTTAATTAAAAATTTCTATTATGAAAGATTTAGGCTATTGCCCTCTCTCTTTTTGGGAAAGGCAAACACGTGCATCATTTCGTAACAGTAAAAGATGTTGCTAACGAGCTATGCGCCTTGCTACAGGAAGCGCAAAAGGTTTATTTGCATGAAGTACTGGAATGCAGCAAACAGTACTGGCGCTATGTCGATGATTTTGTAAACAGTCATCGCTACATAGAATGTGACGATGTTGTTTGCAGGAATTGTCATGAAATGAATATTCACATAGTGAAGATCCTGTTGACAGAGTATTCTGAAATTGTAAGCAGTTCTTTTACTCATGATGCATTATCATTTGAGAAATGCATGGAGCTTAAGCAGATGTACGATTCATCGGTACCGCCCCAAGCAACAGAAGTACATAGCTTGAGTACTCTAATGCGTACTCCTCCTCTTTCTTTTGGATGCAAAATCACAGCAGAACAGATGGCAGGTATTACGGCTTGCGCCGATACCTACCATCTGTTTTGTGTTTCTGTACTTACCGTCAAGGATATGCAGAATCTTCTTTATTGTGAAAAAGGATTCTGCATACAAGTAAACAATATTCGCCTATTGGCAATTTTGTTCGATGCCCTTTTGGAAAACAGGTTTATCCAGTTAAACTGGCAATCCATCCTTAGCAAAGGGCATTTTTTACGTTCAAAAGATGGTAAGAGATTCATTTCTGCTTCCAGTCTTTCATCCGCATTATCTGCGGCAAAAAACAATATGACTGCCGCCGCCTACAATATAAGGGAAACAATAGAAAGACTGAGAAAATGACAAGAAAAGACTGAAATGAAAGAATGTGAAAGGTAAAAGCGTGATAGTAACAGTGATACGTGTTTAGTATCACGCAATAAATTCTGTATCAGAGAATACAGATTGTACCTTTATCCTCCGTTAGCGCGCTGCTTAACGGAGGAACATTCTTTTTGTCAAATTTTAAAAGGTTATTATATGTCGAACAGAACAACACTCATGGAACGGTTGAACAAACAGTTGAGCGAAATGGAAGCTGTTATCAAAAGGCTGGGGCCCATTGAATGTATCCTGGAACGTATGAACACACTTGAAGACAGTATTTATACGACAAAAAATGTCTTTACATTCAAGGAAGCCTGTGTATATATCGGTGTATCCGAAAGTCTGCTCTACAAACTTACCGCCAACAAAGTAATCCCCCATTACAAGCCACGGGGAAAGAAAATTTATTTTTCAAAGAAAGATCTGGATGATTGGCTGTTGCAGAACTATGAGCCAGCTGCAGATGAAGCCATACATTTAGCTACTGAGATTTCTGCAACCCAACCATTAAAGAATCACAATCAATATGGAAGAAGAAAGAAAAACTAATTACACCGCAGGTGGAGAACTTGACATAAATCAATTGTCGGAGATGCTGTCAGCCTGTCAAATCAAGGTAACAGACACGTACGAAACCCCACCACAAATTATCTGGATAGACAATTCGACAATAGCCACGCTTGGAAATTTCAGCGCATCAACAGGTAAGGCAAAATCCAAAAAGACCTTTAACGTATCAGCTATCGTTGCCGCTTCATTGGCCGGCAAGCAAGTGTTGAACTACCGCGCTCATTTACCGGAAGGCAAACGCAGAATTTTGTATGTAGATACCGAACAAAGCAGATACCATTGTCACAATGTACTTGAACGCATTTTAAAACTTGCCGATCTGCCGACAACAACCGATAACGAAAATCTTGATTTTATCGGTTTACGAGAATATTCTCCATCATTAAGGATACAGATAATTGACTATGCATTACAACAGAAAAGAGGCTACGGATTAGTCATTATAGATGGAATACGTGATCTCATGTTGGACATCAACAGTACCAGCGAATCTGTGGAGGTAATCAATAAGATGATGGAATGGTCGTCAAAATACGATCTACACATTCACTGTGTTTTACATCTTAACAAAGGGGACAACAATGTGCGCGGACATATTGGTACCGAAATGAGCAATAAAGCGGAAACAGTTCTTGTAATCAGTAAGAACAATGAAAATCCGTCTGTCAGCGAGGTACATGCTTTGCACATCCGTGAAAAAGAGTTCCAGCCTTTTGCCTTTACCATAGATGACAACGGACTTCCAATTCTTGCAGAATGCAGCACCTCACTAGATAAGCCGAAACCCAGGCAAAGATCGAGCTATACAGAGCTCAGCATTGAGCAGCACCGGGAAGCTCTATCAGCAGCCTTCAATGACAAGCCCATCAAAGGGTTTGAAAATATGCTGCAGGCTTTGATGGTTTCTTATGAAAGTATCGGCTTCAAACGCGGGCGTAATGTCATGGTCAAATTATTGCAGTACCTGACAGACAATCTGAAGCTGATTATAAAACGAGACAAACTTTTCTATTATGACATGAGCAAAGCGGAAGCCATGCTTTTTGATGAAGAATGACAGCGGCCGGGTCTTTATGTAATTCAGTTTAATTTAGTACCTATATGTATAGAATATAAACTAAACTAAACCGATTATAAAACAGAAAATGATATGACTATAACAGAAGCAAAACAATTATGTATCGTGGATTACCTGGCATCAATCGGGTATCATGCACAATATGTAAAGGCCGGACAGTACTGGTACCGGTCTCCGTTCAGACAAGAAAAGACACCTTCGTTTAAGGTTAACAGCAGGCTCAATGAATGGTATGATTTTGGAGCGGCAACCGGTGGTGACCTGGTAGAGCTTGGAAAACATCTGTACCAGACAAACAGTGTAAGTGAAGTACTGGCCCACATAGAGCAGCACATAAAAGGAACTGTTATACCACACGTACGTTTACCTAGTCCCGTAACACAACCGATGGAGCCGGAAATCTGCAATATGATTGTAGTTCCGCTAAAGAACCATGCTTTGCTTTCTTATCTTAGGACGCGACTTATAAATACAGATGTGGCAAAAATGTTCTGCAAAGAGATACACTATGAACTGAGAGGAAGAAAATATTTTGCCCTTGGTTTCAAAAACCAGTCAGAAGGATTCGAAATCCGCAATCCATATTACAAAGGATGCATCAAGACCAAAGATATATCTATCATCAGACACCAGAATGGCGAAATACAACGTCATGTTTGCATATTCGAAGGTTTCATGGACTTTCTTTCCTATCTGACACTGAAACAGTCTGGCAACAAAGAGGTCTGTATTGACTTTCCCTCTGATTACCTTGTCATGAATTCAGTCAATAACCTGAAGAAAACTCTGGGAGCCATAGATGACTACCAGCAAATCCATTGTTACCTTGACAATGACATGGCAGGGAAAAAGACGGTAGAGACAATCTCGGGAATTTATGCAGAACACACCAGCGACGAGTCATCAAGATATTTTGAATATAAAGATCTGAATGATTATCTGCGGAACAGAAAAATGTAATATTCAAGTATCACTTTTTTTCAGGAGCTCTCCTTGTCAGGGGGGCTCTTAATTTTTTAAAACCGGCAACACGTCCTTTTAATGGGTTATAACAATACTTCCAGGGAATTATAGAATATAAACTTAATATTAAAAAATTCTAAACCAATAAAATTTAACATCAAAATGTTTTGCCGTACAAATATTATATATACATTTATACGGGGTTAGGGGAAAATCAGCTATATATTGTCAGCCGGACACTCGAAATAGCCGGCATATTATCCCCTATTAAAAAGTTTGTTTTAAGTTCAACGGCCTCTTTGCGGACGCGCAATTGCAGGCGGCATCATCTCGACGCGTTCAGGTATAATCTAACCTGAAATATCGCTTTTTTTACAATACAACTTACAATTACACAACGACACTTTATCCATGAAAAAGACTTTACTATTTCTATTGGGGATGGGAGGCTTGTCTGTGTACGCCCAGTCGCCCGGAGGCGTCAACGGAACTGAACTTTGGTACAAGCCTTTACCTGTAACATCCAATCTACAGGGGTATTATCACTGGATGGACCACTCGGGTGATTCTGTAAAACTTAACCAACGTAGACTTGGCAGTTCAGAACTTACGGAATTCACACAGTCACGTACCTCATTGCACACCATTAACTTCCATCCGGCATTCAAACTATCGGATGGAATGTTCGGCAAGTCTGCCTATCTTAAGTATTCCAACCTGTCGCAAGCGACCATCTTTGGAGTTTTTGCTCCTTTATCAACAAGCAGCAACAAAGACATGGTACTGTATGCTGTCAACGGCCGCAAAGGATCCGGCACTGTATTTACCAAAGATAAAGCAGTCCGCACACAAGGAATTGATCCACTTGATTACGGAAGTGAAAATGGAGAGGATTTGGTGTATTCGTCTTCTGATTCACTGTCTGAAGATGAGTTTAAGGAACAATCACCACGTATTGCTACTTACCTGAAAGCCGACAGGCCAAACTTCAATCTATGGGGAGAAGACAGTAAAACTGCCATATCTTTTGGCAGTGCATATTCATCGACAGACTCCGATTTCAGTACTTCTTTTGACGTATCATCTTTCGGAAATGAGAAATTTGACGGCTACACACCTGAATACATTGTTTACAGCCGCTACCTCAGTCCTGTCGAAAGAAGAAAAGTAGAGAGTTATCTTGCTGTAAAATATGGTATAACATTAAACGGATCGTATCTTGACAGTGAGGGCAACCTGATATGGGACAGAGATGAGCATAAATCGTATCATAACAGAGTAGCTGCCTTTGGTCAGGATTTGAATGGAGAACTTCTGCAGCCGCTTTCTTCCACGTCCTACGAAGAAGCGCCTACTTACTCGTCATTAAAAGAGAATGACAGTTATTATCAGTCCAATTCCTACAATCTCCCTTCATCAGCTCACCTGCTGGTTATGGGACGGGAATATGGTAATACAATGCCGGATAACGGGTATGTTTTCTGGGGAGACGATGATGCACCGACATCAACCTATACGGCATCGAATGACACGTTGTGGCATATTATGAGCCGTACATGGCTGGTAAGAAGCAATATGCCGGCAAGCGCAGACAGCCTAATGACCAGATGGACCGGAAACGGACTTGATGTAACAAGTGAAGGATTCCTGGACGATATAACCCAAACAACAGCAACAGCAGGAGCATACGCCATAACTCCAGCCATGCCAACAGGAGGAGGAGCAATGGAGTTCAGATGCCCGACAGCACATCCGACTTTTGATGTCGGATTTACCGACGGTGGTAATGAATGTGCCTACGGATTCAGAATCGGCAATAATGGTTCTGTATATGCCATCAATAACGGACAGGTATCTTCCGGCACTGTAGCAACCGGAGTTAGTGGAAGAATGCTTTCGATCCGCCGTGAAAACGGATATCTGTTTCTCCGTATAGACGGTTCGGGCAGCGCCAACTGCACTATGGCCGTACCTGATACTACCGGAACATCAAACGGAATAATCCGGACCCAATCAGCAGAAGTACCTCTGTCAATAATTTCTCTACGAACAGGAGGTATCGGTGATACCGGGAACCAGGCAGAGCTCAGCTATGGTCTGACATCCGGAAGAGAATTTGCTGATTACTGCCGCAAACGCACAGTCATGCTTATAGATCCGAGCGGAGAAGGAACTTTCGATCCAGAGAACATGATAGTAGTGAGATGCTCAAAACCAGATATATCCAGGGGGAAAACCATATTCCATAATATATTCTGGGATGCTGACGGCAGCGGAAGTGACATGTTCACCTTTGCTTATTATGATGGTCTGGATGTTGATGCCGAGCCAACACCTTCCAGCTGTGAAAACGGAGTGCCACAGAATGACGGATCGATAGAAATTGGAGTTAATATAGGCACTCCTGTTTATAACTATACCCTGACAGTAGATACTGTGGCAGGAATGGAACACGGTACCACAATAGCAAGCGGAACATTTATAGGTGACACCCATCGGATTGACAGCCTTGCTCCGGGAACCTATACACTTTCCGTCACACAAGGAGGTGGAAACGATATCTATGGTAGCGGGAACGCACTATACACAAGCTATTCACATGATACCCATACCTATCTGTCCGGTGAAATTACATGGACAATAGCTGAAACCAATTCAAACTATCGTGTGGGACTTGAGCCAGCCCTGACCGATGAAATTACGCAATACGGTTTTGATGTACGTGGCAACAAAGCGCATATCATATATAACGGTTACACCAGCATAACACAGTATGCAACGATAAAAGAGGGTGATGTACTGAGCGTTTCGGTGGGCAGTATGCAAGTGGTTTACCGTGTAAACGGTGAAGTGTTCCATCGTGAAACGGTATGGTCACTCCGAGCATGGCGTTTCTGCATCAAATACGGAACGGGAGAGACACACATCACCAATCTTATGGTAAACGGCAAACCGGTGGAATCATTTGCGACCTCCGGCAACGTACAAATAGAGACACCAAAGTCGAATACTGTAAATCTGACCGTACATGTAGGCAGTGAATGTGACGATACACTTCCGAACGGAACAGAGGAAATGAGGGAAAAACAGAACTTCGAAATCCAGAATGGCAACGACACTGGAGACACCGAACAAAACAACCTCATTGTCAACGAAAAAGGTAATGCAACACGAATTTATGATGCGGTACTGGAGCGTGACATAACATCATCAGCAACACTAATTGTCTTCGATGCATCGGGCAGAATGATAGAAAACAAGGACATGGAAGGCGAATCCGTGAAAAATACAGAATTCAGAGTACCTGGTCCGGGTGTCTATATCATCAAAGCCCTTACAGCAGACGGCAAAGAGTTTACAAGGAAAATTATTGTAAAATAACGACTAAAGCAGCAATATTATGAAAAGATCACATATAATTGCCACGGCAGCCCTGGTACTGGCTGTCGCCGGCTTTGCCACATCACGGCATTTTTCGGACCACTCTCCCGATATAGTGTCCGAGAAAGAATATCAGCCAACAGCAACCGTTGCTGAGCGAAACAACAAGGAGTCTGAAAAATATGACAACCAAACAGCGGGTTTGCTATCTTCTGGCTTGGAGAAATCCGAAACACCCGCATCAACTTCAATGCAGGTAATAACCTCGGAGCAAAGTATTGGCCATATAGGAATATCGGAAGGAAAAGCTTCGGACAATCCAGAGGATAACCTCTTTGAGATAGAACTGGCTGAAAATATTGCAGGTAACAAACGGGTATGGCTGGCGTATGACCTGTATGGTATCAGCTCTGGAAACGGTGTAAGCAAGAGTATCAATGACCGGCCCGCAACAGGCGGTTATCATGCTGTTGTAAGCAAAGACTGGACTACAGTCCGCGAAGAAATCAGTCCTTCATGGTTACATAAAGGCACTAACCGCATTCTGTTTACGGCAGTGGAAAGAATGCCCGCATATTCCGTACGCAACCTGCGAATAGAAACAGAAGATGGAAATGATGAGAGCATATCGCTTGCGTTCATGCCTGTAGCCTATGAGGGAAAAACATATATCCACGGTTTTACAGGCAAAGGCTTCCATACTGTAAAAGCCGGTAGCGAACCGCTTAATCTGACCGACGGTGAGTTTGAAGGTATGATTACCGCCAGTTCCGGAAAGGTAACCATTACAGCGTCAAAAGCCGACGGAAGCATAGCTACCAGAACATTTGCTGTAAGCGACGGAGGAAAAGCTGATTTCTGCCGTAAATATACAGCATATACATCAAGACCTGTAGCCAAGCTTTTCAACAAGGAAACCGCAGACAGCATCAGCATCAGCGGAGGAAAACTGATTGTAGGAAAAGATGTATTATTGGGTGACAGAAGGCTTTCGGTCAATTCATTACGTGATATAGATGTACCGGCTCTGGATTTCGGCATGACAAATGTCACTGCTGAAAGCGAAGGTTACCGTTTCCTGCCTCATGGTGACCATTTTGCTGGAGAGGGAGCTACGGTGAAACTGAAATACGACCGGACAAGAATACCAAGCGGATATACGGAAGATGATATCCGAACCTACTATTTTGATACCGACACCCGTCACTGGGTAGCTCTGGAAAGAGTGGAAGTAGACAAAGAATCTGCCTGTGTGGTATCAAAAACGACACACTTCACGGATATGATAAACGGTGTCATTCAGGCACCGGAGTCTCCGGAGACTGAAGGATTTGCACCTACGATGATGAATGACATCAAGGCGGCTGATCCGACTTCGAAAATCAACGTGATAGCACCTCCGGCAGCCAACAACCGTGGAACTGCCAACCTGCAGTATGCCTTTGAGATGCCTCCTGCCCGAAACGGCATGGTACCTTCGCTCGGTATCCAATACAGCAGTGAGGGTGGCAGCGGCTGGCTAGGAGAAGGCTGGAACCTGCCAGTTCCTTCCATTACCCTTGATACCAGATGGGGCGTGCCACGCTATGACACGGAAAAAGAGACCGAAACTTATCTGCTGTCGGGAGCCATGCTCTCCACCATGGACGACGACGGAAATATGAGCGTTTCTCACCGTGGGGATAAGATGATTCGCAAAGCAGACAGACAATTCTATACCCGTCAGGGAGGTGACTTCAGCCGAATAATCCGTAAGGGTAACTCCCCGGCAGACTACTACTGGGAAGTAACTGACAGACAAGGAGTGAAATATACCTATGGAGGCAATGGTGCTGTCTTGAAAGGTACAATCACAGATATTAACGGGGTGTCCCGAGATGTAATATCCGAATGGAAACTCGCACGTGTGGAGGAAACCCACGGCGACTATATAGAATATGTATATGAGACGACCGACGAGGATGTACGCGGAGGACTGAAGGCAAAGGCCATTTACCTGAAAGAAGTACGTGCGGGCAATGCCGGACAGGAGCCGCATACAGTTGTCGTATTTGAGGGGAACAAAGTAAAACAACTGAAATCAAATAACGCCCGTTACGGATTCCTTACCTCATCTAACCGCCTGTTGGAGAAAGTCACTGTAAACTTCCTCGGAGAGGAACTGAGAAGCTATGCCTTCACCTACAAGGATGGCGCTTTCTTCAAGGAGGTGCTGGAAAGTGTGAAGCAGTTTGATTCCGACAATCAGGAAGTGGCTTTCCAGACATTTGACTATTATGATGATGTACAGTCAGGCAACGGCTATGTACCATTCCAAAGCAGCAGCGAGACATGGAATCTCCATGACGATGGGCTGGATGCCGGATTTATCAATCCATTACAATCTTTCGGTACATTCAGTGATCGTCCAACAGCATTGGGTGGAACAACCAGTTCTTCTATTGGAGGCTCGTTTTATGTCGGTGTCGGACCAGATGACCAAAGTCCTTCTACAAGTTCTACAGCCGGCGGTTCATTCAACTACAGCAATGATCAAACAAAAGGACTTTCCACATTTGTAGATCTCAATGGTGACGGTTTACCAGATAAAGTATTCCGTCAAGGTGGATCAGTCTATTATCGCCCCCAATTAAAATCTTCAAATAACAATTCGGTAGAATACGGAGCAGCGATTCGAGTCATAGGTATTTCAAGCTTCTCGACCAGCAGCAGTAATTCTTACTCAGGAGGCGGAGATGTAAAAATCGGTTGGGGTGGCATCGTTGGAACTGCCGGTTCAGACAAGTCAAGAACCAATACCAAGACCAAAGAATACTTCTCTGATATTAACGGGGATGGGCTGATAGACCTTGTGTCAAACGGCAAAGTATATTTCAATCATTTGGAGTTTGACAATAACGGAAACGCTGTTCCAACATTCACTCTTAGCAGTGCAGATACTCCAAGTCCTATCATATATGACCCAAATAACATCGATAAAACAATCGGTGCCGTTGATCCAGAGGAACAAGCAGAGCTTATCCGAACCTCCCCCATGGTTGATATGGTACGTGTATGGCGTGCACCGTATAATGGTATTGTCAATATTACCGGAACAGTAAATCTGATTCTTCCATCAGGAGACTATGATGCCAACGAGTATGAACAAGCTGACGGAGTAAGAGTGGCCATACAGACAGGTGGAACGGAACGTTGGAACAAAACAATATCCAAAGGGGATGCTACTGCATATCCTGCAAATATAAATAATCTCACCGTTCAGAAAAACGATAGAATCTATTTCCGTGTACAGTCTGGTACAAATGAAATGAGCAACGGCTCATTTGACAAAGTCAATTGGTCACCAGTTATAACATATACAGGTGCAGGTCATACAACTCCTGACGGATATACGTCCAACATATACAAACCAGATGAAGGAGCGGTTTATTATGCATCTTCATCTGCTATGATTGATGAAGGAAATAACATTGTATCCGTTTCCGGAAAATTTGTGAAACCTGTTACTTCTGATGATGTAGTGATAAAGGCTTTTGGCTCGAACAATAAAGCAGATGGAGAAGGAAATACAAACCCTAACTATCAGGAAAAAGAAGTATTCACACGAACATTTGCCTGGAACGAAGAATTTAATGACAGTCTGAAGTTCCAAATCCAGAATCCGGACTTGTTCACCAATTTCCGCTTTGAGATTTCATCATCATCCAATGTCAGATGGGAAGATATCAAATGGCAACCGATAGTTATCTATAAAGATTCAGACAACAATGAACAGCAATGGAATACCAGTGCTGATATGAAGCTATATACCAATCACGTATTCACTGCCGAACCTTACGCATTTGCAGAGGAAGATTCATTGTTGTCCATCAAGCCCATTTTGACCTTCAAACCATTAGTTTCTTATGACGGAAATGTCACCTTGACTGTTAAGACCGTAAACAAACTATTGGGGAAACGCTCTATTCAGATTAACACACAAGAATCTGTAGCAGACTCCATTATTATTAATCGCAGTGAGATTGAAGGTGATACTGTATGGTTTGAAATCTTTTCCAATGACACTCAATTGTCAAACAAACTATTGCAGGCATCTGTTTCAATAGACAACCCTGAAGACACTCTGTCGTTAGTAGCTCCGAAAATAATTGCTGTCAATTTATATGCATCAGAAAATCCTACCGGATTCGGACCGCTATATCGCGGATGGGGAGGATTCACATATAATACAGCTGAAGGAAGATATGCAAACCCCATCAATGAGTCTTTGCTCAATCTGCCTGAAGATGAAAACGCCCAAATAGATCCATTGACATGGGCTTTCACTCCTGTAGGCACTGATCTCAATACACTTGACCGCTGGAGCGGACAAAGACCGGAGATTTACCTGACAGCTTCAGAAATGGGGACAGCCCGCCTGACTGAGCAAAACGTAGTGTTGACCAATCCGTTTGACGAGTTAGGAGATGTGGCGGCACTTACCGGAGATTGTCTGCAAGGTACCGGAGCAGCGGCCATAACCCAGGAAGTAATCAGCACAAGTACAGTCACACAAGTTGGGCTTGTAGGAATCACCAGAAGCGAAGCATCAGGTGGAAGTACCACACGCTCAACGATGATAGATATGAACGGAGACGGTTATCCTGATATAATAGCCAACGGTACAATTCAATATACCAATACTTTAGGTGGCATAAGTGGGGAGCGATATTCCGGTATCGGAACAATAAGCAGTACCAACGAGGCAACCACCTGGGGAGCTGGAAGCAATCCTGTCATATCTGCCAGCATGACGGTTGGACACATAGCCGGATGGAAACGTGCTTCAGAAGCCCAGAAATCAAGTGCCGATTCAAAAGCAAGTGTCAACGTCTCTCTTGGTATTCCGCATAATGAAGATCATAGCACAGAAAGCTTTGTTGATGTAAACGGTGACGGTTTGCCAGATAAAATTCAATCGGATAAAAAAGTACGTCTGAACTACGGATATGCGTTCTCTGAACCTATTGACTGGGGCATTGACCGTATCCAAGGAGGTGAAGCAACTTCTATCAATGTAGGAGCAAGCGGAGCTGGCGGTGAAAATCCATTTAAGAATAAATTCCAAAATCTGGAAAGCGGTTCTACAAGTTTTGCCGGAGGATATAATATGGTCACTACACAGAATGGTGAGCAGTATAATCTGATGGACGTAAACTCTGACGGTCTGCCAGACAAGGTATGGGTATCAGGAGAAGGCATCATGGTAGCCTTCAACATAGGAAACGGATTTACAGAAGCGATTTCATGGGAAGGCGCAACAGCCCTGAACAAATCTGCATCAACTTCCGAATCAGGGAATGTGGCCTTTACAGTAAATGTCACCCCGAAAATCATACCTATCAAATTTTCTGTCAATCCGAATGTGTCACTAAGCAACAGCATCAGCCGTGTGAACTACACGCTGCAAGATGTGGACGGTGACGGATATCTCGATATCGTGGAATCTGACAAGGAAAGCGAACTGAAGGTTACCCGTTCGGCCATAGGACGCACGAACATGCTGAAATCGGTAGTGAACTCTCTGGGAGGAACCTTTACCCTCGACTATGAGCATACAGACCCGACCTACGGACTGCCTGGTGGTAAATGGGTAATGTCGGAACTGACAGTGGACGATGGTATCCACGACGACGGACCGGCAATGACCACCGCATTCGAATACCGCAACGGTCGGCGTGACCGCCATGAACGTGAGTTCCTCGGATTCGGTGAGGTAATAACCAAGAACCTCGACACGGAACAGGGCAATGCTCTGTACCGTCAGGCCGTGGAAGAATACGACGTGGCCAACTATTATGTACAGGGCAACCTGACCAATACTTCCGTACAGGATGCAGCAGGCAACAAGTACACCGAAACCAAGAACGAATACGACGGCTACTACCTGACAGCCAACGGTGACGACTACACCTTTACGGCACAGAGCAACCTGTGCAGCGACCGTGCATCGGCGTTCGTACCGCTGCGCTACACGGCCAACCTTCAGTATGAAGGTACAGCTGACGGCATGATCACTTCGGAAGCATGGAACGAATACTACCTGACCGGCCACCACGGCGAGCTGAAATCGTACAAGTACAGTGACAAAGGCACACTCGGTGAGGACGGAAACGGCAGCTTCGACTACCAGACTGCCATCCAGTACACCTCCAACAGTGCCAAGAACATCCTCGGCCTGCCCGTGAACGTGACCGTAACCGGCGGTGACGGAACAGTATATCACAACGTATCGGCCACCTATAACACGAACTATCCGAACCACCTGACGCAGATAACGCAGCAGCTGGGTAACGGAACAGCCGTGACCGACTACAAATATGACGCATACGGAAACATCACGCAGAAGACACTGCCAGAGAACGCCGAAGGACAGCGCATGTGGTACAAGTACCGCTATGAGCCGGAAATGAACATGTATGTGGAACGCGTAGAGGATGCGTTCGGCTACAGAAGTGAAGCGGGCAACTTCGACTACCGCTACGGCATCGCCCTGGAACGCCGCGACCTGAACAATTTCTATTACGAAACCGACATAGATAATCTGGGCCGTATTACCGGCGTGCGCGGACCGAACGAACTGGCCACAGGCGTACCTTACATCATCGCATTTGAATACCAGCCCAAAGCCACCTTCAATGAAAACGGCATCACTGCCCCGGCATACGCTGTGACGAAGCACTATGACATACAGCATCCGGAAGACGACATAGAAACAGTGACATTCGTTGACGGATTCGGGCGTGCGGTACAAGTGAAGAAGGACGGCACAGTGACCGACGTGGCGAACGGCAGCGCATCAAGCGCCGAGAACGTGATGATAGTAAGCGGCCGGAACGTGTATGACGCATTCGGACGCGTAGCGAAGACCTACTATCCGACTACGGAGCCACTGGGAAACAAAGCAGCCTTCAACAAGGCCTTTGACAACGTGACCCCGACTATCACAGCTTATGACGTGCTTGACCGTGCCATCAAGGTAACTCTGCCTGACAATACAGAGACTGAGACCGCATACAGTCTGGAAAGAAGCAGCCATGCACTGGTGACAAGCGTAAAAGACGCACTGAACAATGTGCAGACCACCCATACGAGCGGCAGCGGAAAGACGCTGAAGAGCATACAGGAAAGCGGTCCGGACGGAGCCATCGCCACTACGTTCGAATACGACGGCATCCAGCGACTTGTACGTGTAACAGATGCTGATGGCAACGTGACGACCTCGACGTATGACATGGGCGACCGCCGCACGGAGGTGAACCACCCGGCCAGCGGAAAGACCACGTTCACCTACGATGCACTGGGCAACGTGACAAGCAAGCAGACAGCTAACCTCGCAGGCGAAGGAAAATCAATTACCTATGACTATGACTACAACCGACTGACGGGCATCAACTATCCCGACCATCCGGAGAACAACGTGAAGTACTACTACGGCGGACGCAACGCCTCACAGAACCGCATAGGACGACTGATGCTGCGTGAGGACGGAACAGGCGCCATAGAATACTTCTATGGCAAGATGGGCGAAGTGACCAAGACCCGACGCACGATGATTGTGCCTAACCAGGCCATCGCCACCTACGTGACCCAGTGGACCTACGACAGCCACAACCGGTTGCTGGAGATGATCTACCCGGACGAAGAGAAAGTGACCTATACGTATGACCTGGGCGGACAACTTACGAACGTACACGGATACAAGTCGTACGGATATGACTATGTGAACCGCATAGGATATGACAAATTCGGCCAGCGCACGTACATGAAGTACTGCAACGGAGCGGAGACATTCTACACCTACGACCCGCAGCGTCGCAGACTGCAGAACATGAAAGTGAATGCCGGAGGCAATACCATCATGGACAACGCCTACACGTATGATGCAGTGAGCAACGTGCTGAGCGTGGCAAACGGAGCAGCCCTGCCACAGAGCGGCAAGGCAGGCGGACAGATGAGCCACAGCTACACCTACGACGCACTATATCGTCTGACAGGCGCAACCGGAACCTACACGGGTGCAGACAGCAAGACGGCAAGCTACACACTGGCAATGGGCTACGACAACATGCACCGCATCACCTCGAAGAGCCAACACCTGACGCAGGGCAACATGCAGTTTGACGGCACACTGAACGTGGGCTATGACCTGACGTACACCTACGGACAGGAAGATGGAAAGAAATTCCAGCTTGACAACGTCAGTGACGTGAACTACCGCACGGAAGCCACTCCGGACGAGAATCAGAAGACACGCAACAGCCACGCCTACGAGTATGACGCGAACGGAAACCTCGTTTACGTCAACACGGGACGCACGAAGAAAGATGGAACAACAGACGAGAAAGTCAATGAGCGCAAGCTGAAATGGGACGAGGAGAACCGTCTGCTGGCCTCTGACGACGACGGATTCGTGACCAACTACTGGTATGACGCAGACGGCGAGCGCACAGTGAAGACCAGCGGTGAGAGCGAGCAGGTATATGTGAACTCAGAGTTTGCCGGTGGACGTACCAACACGGCCAAGTTCTCACTCTATGTGAGCCCTTATCTCGTGGCAAACCAAGGCGGGCGCTACACCAAGCACATCTACATAGGCAGCCAGCGCATTGTATCCAAGATAGGTGACTTCGCATCCTATGGCTCGGACCCGAGACGCATACAATATGCAGGAAGCGAGGCAGATGCCGTATCAGTGGACTATGCCGGAAAATATTCGGCACAACAGGAGGCAATCAAAGAAAATTATGCTACCTTTGATGTGCCGTACAACGGAACGGACAACAACGACTATGTAAACGGCGAGGGATTCTGCTGTGACGACGGCTCGATGGAAGCAGCCCAGACACGTGCCATGGCAAAGGCACTTGAGGACAACTTCCAGGAAGGTGACGCCTACGAGAACCTGCAGTTCTACTATCATTCCGACCATCTTGGTAGCAGCAACTACATCACCAATCTGGATGGAGAGGTGGTACAGCATGTAGAGTACGTGCCATTCGGCGAAGTGTTCATTGAAGAGCGGAACAATATCTGGAATACGCCTTACCTCTTCAATGCGAAGGAATTTGATGAGGAGACAGGACTGTATTACTATGGTGCGAGATACTATGATCCGAAACTGAGTTTGTGGATAAGTGCAGATCCATTGTCTACAAAATATCCTTTTGTAAGTGGATATTGTTACTTATTTAATAAACCAATCGTTTTAATTGACCCATATGGCTTAGAAGGATGGCCGCCAGAATGGTGGACTCGTAGCAACATGGGAACAAGGCTACTTGGCAGTGTTCAAATGGTAGGAGGTGCTTTTGAAATGATTGGTTCAGGTATCGGAACTTATGTGTCAGGAGGTACCGCTTCACCATTGTCTGTCCCTATTTTCCTTAATGGTATAGATAATTTTCAAGCAGGTTTTAAGCAGTTATGGACAGGCAAAACACAACAGACATTATTATACAGCGGAATACGCTCTACTGCTGTAGAACTTGGATTGGAGGAGCAAACGGCGGAATATATTGCTGCCGGTATTGATATTTCCACAATTTTGGTTGGAAATGGCAAAGCTATAATGACAATTGGTGGATTAAAATTGACACCGAAAGAAGTTAATGCTTATGCAAAAATTGGTTCAACAGGTACTATTGGAGAAAATGCGTTAAAACTATTAGGAGGAAAATCTCAACAATCATTTAAAACCACTTTAGGTATAAGGCGTGTAGATCAATTTGTTAATGGTGTTGCACATGAATCAAAAGTTGGTTATACTACATTAACTCCAAACATTAAACAGCAGGTTATGAAAGATGCTGAATTGTTAAAAAATCAAAGTATAGACGATGCAGTTTGGCATTTCTTCAAAAGTCCTGTTACTAATAAAGTTGGTCCGTCTAAACCATTATTAAAGGAACTGGAACGTAACAATATAAAAGTAATAATTCATGAATGAGTATAAAATTATTGATAATCTTCCTTTCGGGTTCGACTTTTATAATCGTTCCCGAAAGGAACTGATAAAATATTCAGAATGGTTCTATCAGAATAAAGAACTAAGAATGGTCGAACTTAATCGTGTCGTTGAAAAGTTTACAGGCAAAATGTGGCAGCAAGATTATTCTATCCATTCGTTAACTGAATTAAACTTGTTTTTATTGAATAATATAAAATCTGAAAATCTTTCAAAGCAAGAATTAGAAGAGAAAAAGAAGATGGTACCGGATTACATCAGTATTCAGGCTTGGGATTTAACCGTTGAATCACGTTCATTGTTGATAGATGCTGGAATTTATTGGGGAGAAGTGATAATATATAACAATAATACCTTACATTGGGAGCAATTTTTTTCAAGGAATAAAAATGATAATGACTATGGTCACATGGTCATTATGTTAAAGGATTCGCAAAGGATAAATCCTATATGGTTAATGTATATACAAGGCTTGAAAATTATAAAGGGAACTGTCTCACAGACATTCTTGAATGATTTATATTATATTTGGACAAGCTATATTTAATAACAACGGAGCGGAGACATTCTACACCTACGACCCACAGCGTCACAGACTGCAGAACCTGAAAGTGAATGCCGGAGGCAATACCATCATGGACAACGCCTACACGTATGACGCAGTGAGCAACGTGCTGAGCGTGGCAAACGGGGCAGCCCTGCCACAGAGCGGCAAGGCCGGCGGACAGATGAGCCACAGCTACGACACACTATATCGTCTGACAGGCGCAACCGGAACCTACACGGTGGCAGACAGCAAAACGGCAAGCTACACGCTGGCAATGGGCTACGACAACATGTACCGCATTACCTTGAAGAGCCAGCACCTAACACAGGGCAACCTGCAGTTTGACGGCACACTGAACGTGGGTTATGACCTGACGTACACCTACGGACAGGAAGATGGAAAGAAATTCCAGCTTGACAACGTCAGTGACGTGAACTACCGCACGGAAGCCACTCCGGACGAGAATCAGAAGACACGCAACAGCCACGCCTACGAGTATGACGCGAACGGAAACCTCGTTTACGTCAATACCGGACGCACGAAGAAGGACGGAACAACAGACGAGAAAGCCCATGAACGCAAACTGAAATGGGACGAGGAGAACCGTCTGCTGGCCTCTGACGACAACGGATTCGTGACCAACTACTGGTATGACGCTGACGGCGAGCGCACAGTGAAGACCAGCGGCGAGAGCGAGCAGGTATATGTGAACTCAGAGTTTGCTGGCGGACGTACCAACACTGCCAAGTTCTCACTCTACGTGAGCCCTTATCTAGTGGCAAACCAAGGCGGACGCTACACCAAGCACATCTATATAGGCAGTCAGCGAATCGTTTCCAAGATCGGTGACTTCGCATCCTATGGCTCGGACCCGAGACGCATACAATATGCAGGAAGCGAGGCAGATGCCGTATCAGTGGACTATGCCGGAAAATATTCGGCACAACAGGAGGCAATCAAAGAAAATTATGCTACCTTTGATGTGCCGTACAACGGAACGGACAACAACGACTATGTAAACGGCGAGGGATTCTGCTGTGACGACGGCTCGATGGAAGCAGCCCAGACACGTGCCATGGCAAAGGCACTTGAGGACAACTTCCAGGAAGGTGACGCCTACGAGAACCTGCAGTTCTACTATCATTCCGACCATCTTGGTAGCAGCAACTACATCACCAATCTGGATGGAGAGGTGGTACAGCATGTAGAGTACGTGCCATTCGGCGAAGTGTTCATTGAAGAGCGGAACAATATCTGGAATACGCCTTACCTCTTCAACGCGAAGGAATTTGACGAGGAGACGGGGCTGTATTACTATGGTGCGAGATACTATGATCCGAGGTTGAGTCTGTGGATTTCTACGGATGCTTTAAAGGAAAAAACTCCAAATATTTCACCGTATGTTTATACTGAAAATAACCCCATCATATATATTGATCCTGATGGAAATTTCAAATGGAAAGCCTTAGCAGAAGCATCGCGTAGTTGGTACAATCTATGGCACAAGAACAAAGCTTCTGAAGTAATTGAGAACAGAGATACAAAGAATCCATACCTTAGATATTCTTATCAGGTCAGTTCTTATGAAAATGGGGAGTTTGTCGTAACTCTTCATTACAAAGTCGGTAAAGGACTTGTCAATGCAGCCCAGAATGTAGGAGATGCCGCTTCTATAGCCGGCTATGCATTAACATTATCTGTTGTAGGTGCTGAAGTCGGTGTACCTTTGGCTGGTATTGGAAACAAAATTTCTGGTGCTGCAACCATTGCAGAAATGTGCATAGATGCAGTAAATGGCGACTGGGATAATATAGTAAAAAGTGGGATATTTATATTTATTGATAAAACAACAGAAAAATTGTTTCATAAGTATTTGCCTGGACATAGCAAAAAGTTCGGTGAAGAAGGTTTCGATTTAGGAACTGAAATATTGGAACAAGGTCGAGGACTCAAAGTCTCAGGAGCTGAAAAAATCACCGATAAGGTAATAGAAGAAAGAGAATCTAATAATACAAAAGAAAATAAACAATGAGAATAATGGACCCGGTACCTCTATGGTGTATAATATTTATTAATTGCATGACAATCTGGAGCAGTATATGGATACTTATACGCCTATACAGAAACAAGAGCAAAAGAAGTACTTCATTTTACATATATGGACTAGCTTCATCGATAGGATTGATCTTAGGTGTGATAAGTTTCTTTTATCACATCTGTCATGCACTTTGTGCAATATTATGGGGACTATATTTATTTATTGATACTTATAAGGACCAAAAAAGCCATCCTAGATCAAAAGGGACGACAAGTTATTCCACAATCCTTAAAGGCTATTATGGCGGTATTGGTTTTATGATTTATGGGACAATGTTGATTTTATTGTATTACAACATAATATAGCATATGTTGTAAGGTAACTATTTGAGCAGAAGGAAGATACGGATAATCAGTATTTCCTTCTGCTCTTATAAATAAAAAACTCTGTAAGTACCGGATTGATCTTGCTGGTTCTAACAGCGTGAGGATAATGCAAACTGTATAGCAATATTCAGTACAACAGAAGGCTATTATTCTAATTTTGCCTTTAAGAGTCCAAGATTAAAATCGGAAATTAATTTTAACAGATGATTCTCACGGTATTTCTTCCCTAAGAGAGTTTCGTGTATTTCATCTATTTCGTTCTCCTCCAATTTAGAAAAGAATTCATTGTATTCAACTTTTTCCCATTCCGTTCTTGTTATATGGTATACAAAATCTTTGTTTATATTTTCCAAATCATAAGTTGATAATTGCAAATATCGTTTAGCAAAACTCTGATATAATGAAATTGATTTATCATACCATTTTTGCTCAAGTTGAATATCCCCTTTATAACGATATATCAAGGTAAGTGTTGTACAAATCTCAATTTGTCCTTGTAGCCAGTCTTTTTTATATTTCCATGGCACAGCATCTATTTCCTCTTTTCCTGTAAATATAATCAGATAAGAATATTCATGAACATACTTTTTATCCAATAATCTTTTGGAAAGATAATACGCATCTTCTAAGTGAACTATAGCTTTATTCAATTCATCAGTTGCTATCTGCATTGATTTAGTCCGTTGTGCATTTTCAATAGAATCAGCTGCAGCATCTAATTGAGAAGCTCGAATCTCACTACAAATAGAATACAACTGATTGGATAAAAAAGAAATCACAGAAGACATCTTTTCAAAGGATATTACAGATGAAATAGCCTTCTGTCCTATTGAGACTATCGTTTTTAATAATAATTCTTGAATAGGCATACAATTTCAAATAATTAATTAAACAGAGACCTAGTGATTTGCAATTTATTGTGCAAATTTGCATAAAGGAATATACTTCTTTGAAATCCGGAAGTTAGACAAATTGCCTTATTTTAGAGAAATGACTTCAGCTGTCCTAATTGCCGTGGTCTGAATCTTTTTGCTTGTCCAGGCAACTCTTTTAAAGCAAAAGTACAAAAAGATTGCTGCCGAAAAGAAGATTATGGTATTTTTTTCGACAGCAATTCATGCAAAATAGATATGCGACTTTGAGACTGGCAACTTAATTCATATTTTTAATCAATAACTTACTTCTCTAAGTCTAATACATAATCAAATACTGCCCAATTAGAATATTTGTAAATTCCTTCTATTGGAAACTCTAGTTTGCATTTTTCCTGAGCTGTTAAGAGAATTGCTGAAACTTCATCATCTGTAACCTTTAAATCTTTTGGAAAAGCTAAAGCTATATTGGTAATATTACCTTTTAAATCAGAATACAAGAATACATTCATCCATCCTTTAACGTTTTGTGATTTAAATTTGTTGCAAACTTTAGCCAAAAACTGTTCACCTTTTAAAGTTATAGGGGGAGTATAAGTATTCTCCTCTTTAATCAAAGTGTTTTTACTAGTTTTGGGCTTGATTGTAGTTTCTTGGGTAAATACATAAATGTCATTTCCTACATTTTTTCTTTCATATAATGATTGTGCAGCACTGTACTGTAGTGTAATTAATGCGAATAACAAAAATAATATCTTTTTCATAACAAATCTATTTTAATAAAATTTAAGTAACGAATTAATACATGTTGTCCCATAATCATAATTGCCAAAAATTAATCCTCTTCCACTATACCCTCTACTATATTCTCCAAAGATTTTACTCCATTCTATGAAATCATCTATATTAATAGAGGTCGGTACGCCTTCTGTACATATTGATGCAACATAAGTTTGGAATTTTCTTTCATACTCAGGTATTAAAGAAGGATCTGTTAAGGATGAAGTCCACAAGGACAAGTATGAAGGGTCACCATCCTCTCCTTTGTAAATCCATGAATTCCCAGCATGTAGATATCTTATAATACCTTGATAGAAAGCTAATTCAAATTCCATCATACCTGTATCTCTTTTTTCATTACTTGTATCAATCAGTTTTCCCTGAACATCTCTTTGATACATATGAATGAATTCATGTTCCATACTACTGGCTAAAATACTATAACTGGGGAAAGCTAAACTTTCTCTATAAAAATATGCAGCTCCCTGTGTATCATCAATAAAAATAGTTCCAGAATAAGAGGTCTTATTACGTATAGCCCTGTCTATGCCATTGTAACAATTAATACTTGTCATTTTTGAATACGCATTATTAACTTCCTGTATTTGAGAAGAGGATAAAGTTGGTGCCCCTCCTTTAAATAATGAAGCTAAGTTAGAATTTAGTCCAGTAGCTTTTGAAGCACGTGATATTGCTTCATTGTTGTTAGTACTGATTTCTTCAAAATCATTACTGCAAGAATGAAAGCCAATAAAGGCTAATACAACTCCTAAATACAATAAAATCTGTTTCATAAGTAATAAATTTATGTTTAACATTTAAAGATAAACAATATTTTCTTATCCTATTCAGTTTTAACTCTTTTTGCATATTAATTTTATCGAAAACAATCGCAATAAAGCATGGATCATCTTTTGAAAATTACAATCTTATATTATTCTCTTTTCCTACTCCGTTTGTTGTCTGCCATGCCAAGGTTTGTTACACTGCTTCTTGAACCATTCATCAATCAGTTACCCATTGATGAAAAGCACAAGTCTTAACTTGTCCATTGGGGCTTTCACTAAGGGAAAAACTGCCTTCTCTGCTGTAACTGACGCACTTCGGCTTCAAGTTCTCTGTCTTCTGTTATATACGATTCACGTTCAGATATATGCTTGGTAATGCTTGATGATTTGAGCCTTAATTTCGTCTAGAAAAAGATTTGTTTTCCTCGATTTCATGCTTTTGTCCTTGCCTTGTTTCCTTTGGTATCACACAGCTCTTTCGGGACTGTCCGCTTGCTACTGAATTGTGTTACCATTTCGCTGATTCTACCTAGTCTCATGATAGGAACATTTTAATTCTTTTGCTTTGATCTGCCTTGAAGCTGTTTTCAATAGCCTGCCCAACTTCTGAGGTTTCTCAACAACTACCTAATCATCAATTTATTTTAGATTTTTCTCGGTTTGACTTAACCGATTGAGAAATAAACTTTTAGCG
>ERZ791921.494-NODE-494-length-25003-cov-127.859828_pt1 | contig 25003 bp, 24 predicted proteins | sample MGYA00510135_ERZ791921 | MGnify/ENA primary metagenome ERZ791921 (study PRJEB30046, sample SAMN00792070) | human gut metagenome | study: EMG produced TPA metagenomics assembly of the A metagenome-wide association study of gut microbiota in type 2...
AGATATAAAGATTTTTACCTCTTTATTTTTCCAAGTGCAAATATAATAGAAAGGGAAAGCATTGGATGTAAGATGCTTTTGTCCTTTCAGGGCGATTCTTTTTTATGTGCTTATCTTGGAGGAGTAGCTTGATGGCTCAATTTTTAATTGAAGAATCCCAGCAAAGCTCCGGCTGCAACGGCAGAACCAATGACTCCCGCAACGTTTGGTCCCATGGCGTGCATGAGAAGGAAGTTGTGGCGGTCGTATTCCAGACCCAGGTTGTTGGAGATGCGTGCACTCATTGGTACGGCACTCACTCCTGCGTTTCCGATAAGTGGGTTTAGTTTCTTGCCTTTTGGCAAGAAGAGATTCATCAGCTTGACGAATAAGATTCCGCTTGCCGATGCGATGATGAAAGCAAGAGCACCGAGAGCAAAGATCTTGATGGTATTCAATGTCAAAAACTCTGATGCCTGGGTAGAACAGCCTACGGTCAGACCGAGGAGGATGACGACAATATCATTCAAGCTGCTGCTTGCTGTCTTGGCAAGTCGGGTTGTCTTTCCACTCTCTTTCAGAAGATTTCCGAAGAACAGCATTCCTAGCAATGGCAAACCGGACGGAACGATGAAAGTGGTGAGAAGTAGACCGATGATAGGGAAGAGAATCTTTTCGGTCTGTGAAACCTGACGTGCCGGTTTCATCTTGATGACGCGCTCTTTCTTGGTTGTAAGCAGGCGCATCAAAGGTGGCTGAATCACAGGCACCAGTGCCATGTAAGAGTAGGCACAAACCGCAATGGCTCCCATGAGGTTCGGACTCAGTTTGCTGCTCAGGAAGATGGCGGTTGGTCCGTCTGCACCTCCGATAATGGCAATGCCTGCTGCCTGGTTAGGTTCAAACCCAAGAGCCAGGGCAATCATGTAGGCGCCGAAGATTCCAAATTGGGCTGCGGCTCCTATCAGGATGAGTTTCGGATTGGAAATGAGCGCCGAGAAGTCGGTCATGGCTCCAATGCCCAGGAATACGAGTGGCGGGTACCAGCCCTGTTTCACTCCCTGGTAGAAGATGTTCAGAACGGAGTTGTCTTCGTATAAACCTATTTCGAGTCCTGCATCGGCACGGAATGGAATGTTGCCAAGAATGATTCCCAATCCGATAGGAACCAGGAGCAGCGGCTCAAAATCTTTCTTGATGGCGAGCCAGATAAAGAGTGCTCCCACCAGAATCATGATGAGGTTTCCTGCCGAGGCGTTGGCAAAGCCCGTAAAGGTAAGAAACTCATTGAAGTTTTGTATGATGAAATCCATAATTTACTTTGAACTTTGAAAGTTGAACATTGAACTTTATGATTAGTCTTTTGATTGGAAGAGTAATCATTAGCTTTTGTCTAAACAGCTTATTACGCGATCGTAACAAGCGTGTCTCCTTCCATTACTGCGTCTCCCTTGTTCACGTTGATGCTGGTAATGGTTCCTGAAGTTTCTGCATCGATGTTGTTCTGCATCTTCATGGCTTCGAGAACGACAACAGTATCGCCTGTGTTCACCTTGTCACCTACTTTCACCTTGATTTCGTTGATAGTGCCAGGCAGAGGGGCTACCACAGGCTTGCCAGAGGCAGCGGCTGCCGCTGGTTTGGTGGTTGTTGCGGAACTTGCGTTTGTTGCAGCAGAAGAACAGTTGAATTCTTCACTCTTCACAATTCTCTCTTCACTTAACTTAACTTTCTGCTTACTGCTCTTAACCGGCTGTTTCATTTCCACTTCGAATGGAATTCCATTCACGGTTACATTGGCGATATTGCCTTCAATATCCTGTATTTCAACGACGTAATCTACGCCTTTAACCTTATATTCGTACTTTGCCATAGTTTCTATATTTTAACGTTGTTATTGTTGTTGTTGAATTTCGGAGCATTCCATCTGGTCTGTTTTGGCTTGATGGTGATAATGCCGGATTCTACATCATGAACATCTTCCAGATATTCCTGTAGTGCAAGGGAGATGACTGCTATGTAAATCTCCTTATCAATACCCTTGGTTTCTAAACCATCTTTCAGAATCACGTTGGTCTTATGACTGAGGTCTTGAGTAACCTTGATGGTCTTCTTTCCTGTCTTATATAATAAGGTGGCGTGCTTCTCAGTAGCACGGGCGATGCGCTGTTTATGTTTCATGTAGGCTCCGAAAACCCAGAACACGATGAAGAGGAGAGCAAGGCAGGCAAATACGATTCCCATTGAAAGTACGGCGATTCCTATTCCGTATGGGTCGCTTTTCTTCAATTGCTGGGCTTTACTCAAACCTGTTTTTTGAGGCAGATAGCCTGGAGTTACTGATCCGGCAATGGCTTTCTCCCATGTCTTGAAGTCCTTACTCAGTTCAAAACTCTCATCAGCAGCCAACACTGGCACGCTTACGGAGTCTATCAGGTCAACGGCATTTCCGTCATAGAGTGCTATCCAGTTGGGCATCTTTTCCTGTAGAATAAGATTGAGATGAAAAGGTCCCGAGTTGGAAGAATTCTTTGCCTTCCAATGTTGTCCGTTCCTGCCATCCTGGTACCAGGAACTGCTGTCGAAGATAACGATGCTCTTCTTGCCTCCCAGTGTGGTTCGTGGTTCATTGTTAGGCAATGGACACATCAGCTGTCGGCGAGCTTCAGGCGACATTTTCTTGTCGAGAACCCTTCGGTCGGTGGTTAGGAACATACCGCGTACATTATACGTGGTAAAGGAGGAATTGCTCAATTCCACCCATGGTTTGTGCTGCCCGTACTCATCTACAAGATTGGTACGGTTGTCGGTCATCACCTCCGTAATACGGATACTTTTGGCTCCTTGACTCCAAGCGGGCAAGGACGTGATGACTAGCATGGTTATCAGAAATCCCAATTTCTTCATACGCTTACTAACGTTTATAGGGTTATTGTTTCATATTTCGAAAAAATCTGCATCATATAGGAACGATAGCTGTTCCTAGAAGATTCATTAGGTTTGTTTCTTGTGCTCAAAGGTACGAAGAATTTCTGAAAAGACAACAAAAAAGGTGCACAAATTTTTGTCTTTGTGCACCTCTTTTATAATTTATAACTATTTTCAGTTGTTTTGTTAACTTTTGTAAGTCTTACGCTCCGCAGAAGAACAGCACCACTATCTGGGCTGTAAAGATACGGAGGAACATGCTTAATGGATAAACCGTAGAGTATCCTACAGCTGGAGCCTCTTTAGAGCAAGAAGCATTTGCATAAGCCAATGCAGGAGGGTCTGTGTAAGTACCGGCGAGCATACCCATGATGGTGAAGTAGTTGAATTTAAACTTCAGGCGGGCAATTGTACCGATGATGAGGATAGGAATAACGGTGATGAGAAAACCACATCCCACATATTTCAAACCGTCACCCTGTACTACTGTGTCCCAGAATCCGGCACCAGCCTTGATTCCCACACTCGCCAGGAAGAGTACAAGTCCTATTTCTCGCAGCATCATATTAGCCGAAGTCGTCGTATAAGTTACCAGCTTCATGCGATAGCCGAAACGGCCGATGAGGATGGCGATGATAAGCGGACCTCCGGCAATACCCAACTTCAAAGGCACCGGCATTCCCGGAATGGCAAATGGGAGAGAACCGAAGATAATACCTACCATAATGCCTACGAAGATAGTGGCAATGTTAGGCGCATCGAGGCGCTTTACAGAGTTACCCATGATTTCAGCCACACGGTTCACATTCTCTTCAGGACCTACAACCAGAATCTTATCACCTACGTGGAAGTGGTGGTTTCTGCCTGCAAAGATGTCCATTCCCTGACGGGAAATACGGGTTACGTTTACACCGTATACGCTGGAGAAGTGCATCTTTCCCAAGGTCTTACCGTTCATTTCCGGACGGGTAACGATGATACGGCGAGAAACAAAATGCTGTACTTCATCCTTCTCGCGGTCCCATTCAGCTTCAACCTCTGGTCCGATAAAAGCCTTGATGGCTTCTGCATCAGCCTCTGCACATACAACGAGCAATTCGTCTCCAACCTCAAACTTAGTCTTGCTGTTAGGAATGCTCACCTCGCCATTGTGGAGCAGTCGTGAACATACAATGTCACGATTCAAAAACTCAGAAACTTCTCTCAGCGTTCTGCCTGTAATATAGGCATTCTCCACGCGCAAGTGCATGTTGTGGGCCTTAGCGTGTGGGTTGGCAGCATCTTCTTCGTTAAGCTGTTCTTCCTCATCAGCAGTATTAATCTTACAGATGTACTTGATAAGGATAGTAGCACCAATAATGCCCACTACACCAAGAGGATAAGCACAAGCATAACCATTGGCAATACTTGGAGCACCATTAGGGAAGACGCTGAGCAAAGCCTCGTTGGCAGCACCAAGACCCGGAGTATTGGTAACCGCACCATAGAGAGTACCTACCATCATAGGCAGGTTGTTAGGGTTGCTCGTATCAAAGAAGAGATAATAGCAACCAAACATCACGAGGATGTTGAGCAGAATAGCGCTAGCCGAAAGCATGTTGAGCGTAACACCACCTTTCTTGAAACTCTCGAAGAAGCCAGGTCCTACCTGGAGACCAATCATGAAGACGAAGAGGATCAAGCCGAAGTCTTGCACGAATGTGAGAATTTCCTTTGGACCGGTGAAGCCAACGTGGCCAGCCAAAATACCTGCGAAGAGAACGAAGGTGACACCTAATGAAATGCCGCCAATCTTTATCTTTCCGAGGTAAACACCAATAGCTATCACGATAGCGTAGAGTAGGGCGATGTGAGCCACCGACTCGGTATTGGTGAAGAGATTAACAATCCAATCCATGTATTCGTTTTAAAATCAGAAAATTATATTCCTGTAGTTTACCAAATTATTTTAGAATTTATGTTTTCTGTTGCTTGTTTTAAATGAAAGATACAGTTCTGTTTATAGAGAGAATCTGTAGATTATTAGGGATTCAATTAAAACTGAAAATTGGAGGACATCACATAGGATGCCCTCCAACCTATTTTTTCTTGTAAAAAATCAAGCCCTTTTTGCAAATGGCTTTCTTTTTGACATGAGATTACTTCTCGATAGCTGCTACACCTGGCAATACCTTACCCTCGATAGCCTCGAGGAGTGCACCACCACCTGTAGAGATGTAAGATACCTGATCAGCCAAACCGAACTTGTTGATACAAGCTACAGAGTCACCACCACCGATGAGTGAGAATGCACCTTCCTTAGTAGCCTCAGCGATTGCGTCAGCGATAGCCTTAGAACCACCAGCGAAGTTGTCGAACTCGAATACGCCTGCAGGACCGTTCCAGAGGATAGTCTTGGCACCCTTGATGGCAGCTGCGAAAGCCTTGCGAGTCTCAGGACCTGCGTCCATACCCTCCCAACCGTCAGGAATGTTGTTAGATGGGCAAACCTGAGTGTTGCAGTCGTTCTTGAAGTCGTCACCGCAGATAGAGTCTGTGCCGAGTACGAGGTTTACACCGTTCTCCTTAGCCTTCTTGATTACGTCGAGAGCAACGTCGAGCTTGTCATCCTCGCAGATAGACATACCAATCTTGCCACCGAGAGCCTTAGAGAATGTATAAGTCATACCACCGCAGAGAATCAAGTTGTCAACCTTAGTCAACAGGTTCTCGATGATACCGATCTTAGTAGAAACCTTAGAACCACCCATGATAGCTGTGAATGGGCGCTTGATGTTGCCGAGAACTGCGTCAACAGCCTTAACTTCCTTCTCCATCAAGAAACCGAGCATCTTGTGATCTTTGTCGAAAGAATCAGCGATGACAGCTGTAGAAGCGTGCTTGCGGTGAGCTGTACCGAATGCGTCCATTACATATACGTCAGCGTAAGAAGCTAACTTAGCAGCGAACTTCTTCTGGCGCTCCTTCATCTCAGCCTTAGCAGCATCGAATTCTGGAGTACCCTTCTCAACGCCAACTGGCTTGCCTTCCTCTTCTGGATAGAAGCGGAGGTTCTCGAGCAAGAGAGCCTCACCTGGCTTCAAGGCAGCTGCTTCTGCATCAGCGTTACCGCAGTCCTTAGCGAACTTAACGTCTACGCCGAGAGCGTCTGATACGTTCTTAACAATCTGAGAGAGAGAAAGCTCTGGTTTAACCTTGCCCTTTGGCTTACCCATGTGGCTCATCATGATGAGCGCACCGCCGTCTGCAAGTACCTTCTTCAATGTAGGAAGGGCACCGCGGATACGAGTGTCGTCTGTTACATTACCATTTTCATCCAATGGCACGTTGAAGTCAACGCGCACGATTGCCTTGTGACCGGCAAAGTTAAAATCTTCAATTTTCATTTTACCTAAATTTTATTTAGTTTATGTACTAATTTATTGTTCTAAACCTTTCTGCTGGTTTCAAAAACCGAAGGCAAAGATACAAATTATATTTGAATCAGCAAAATATCGTAGCGGTTTTTATGATTTTTAGTAGATGAAATCGTCTGTTTGCTATATCGGGTTTGCAAAATTCGTATTTTGCGCTTCCTTCTGCTTGATTTGTTAAACAAAATGGAGAGAAATGAAATATATTCTTAACAAATTACTTTTTTTTTGGATTTTTCGATAATAAATAGTACCTTTGTGCGCAGTTAAAACGTTATTACATATAAATGAGATAAAATGGCAAAAGATAAGATTGCTTTTGTGTGCAGCAATTGCGGACAGGAAAGTGCCAAATGGATGGGCAAATGTCCTAGCTGCGGACAATGGAATACATTTAAGGAAATTCGTATTGCTGCTGATTCCGGATCGCAGGCTGCGAAGAATGCCGGAATGACCATGCGTCATGGTGGGGTTGCCACGATGTTTGGTGGGCAGCACAGCGAGCATGACGCTGCGCCGATGAAACTTCGCGATATTTCTGCGATTGATGAACCGCGCATCGATATGAGGGACGAGGAGCTGAACCGTGTGCTGGGTGGCGGAATGGTCCCTGGCAGCATTACGCTCCTGGGCGGTGAACCGGGAATCGGTAAGAGTACGCTCACCTTGCAGACTATTCTGAACATGACTGACCGCCGCATCCTGTATGTGAGCGGAGAGGAAAGTGCCCATCAGATTAAACTCCGTGCCGACCGGTTGGCTAAAGGACAGGCGATGCTCAGAGATGGCTCTTCTGCGGACACTCTGAAAACGGCTTCTCTTTCATCAGAAGGAGCCTTTGATCATATTACGGTTCTCTGTGAAACGCAGTTGGAGAAAATCTTCAGCCATATTCAGGAAGTGGCTCCTCAGTTGATAGTTATAGATTCTATCCAAACTATCTCTACAGAAGAGGTTGACAGTTCGCCAGGTTCTGTTTCCCAAGTTCGCGAGTGTGCAGCCTCCCTGCTCCGTTTTGCCAAGACGAGTGGCATTCCGGTCATTCTGATAGGTCATATTAATAAGGAGGGAACGCTTGCCGGACCAAAGATTCTAGAGCACATCGTTGATACGGTGATTCAGTTTGAGGGCGACCAGCATTACATGTACCGCATCTTGAGAAGCATCAAAAACCGATTCGGAAGTACTTCTGAGTTGGGAATCTACGAGATGATGCAAGGCGGACTCCGACAGGTGAGCAATCCTTCAGAGTTGCTGCTTACTGAAGATCATGACGGGCTTTCGGGTGTTGCCATCAGCGCAGCCATCGAGGGTGTCCGTCCGTTCCTGGTAGAGACGCAGGCTTTGGTTTCAACAGCTGCCTATGGAACTCCGCAACGTTCGGCAACTGGTTTTGACCAGCGCCGTTTGAACATGCTCCTGGCGGTTCTGGAGAAACGTGTGGGGTTCAAGCTGATGCAGAAGGACGTGTTTCTTAATATTGCCGGAGGATTGAGAGTAACCGATCCTGCCATGGACTTGAGTGTGTTGGCAGCCGTATTGAGCAGCAATGTTGACACGCCTATCGAGCAAGGCTGGTGTATGGCGGGCGAGGTAGGTCTGAGCGGTGAAGTCCGTCCGGTGAGCCGTATCGAGCAGCGTATTGCTGAGGCGGAAAAACTCGGATTCCAGCACATCATCATTCCGAAATACAACAATCATGGTTTCGACCATAAGAAATATAAGATAGAAATTCATCCCGTAAGGAAGGTGGAAGAAGCATTCCGCTGTTTGTTCGGATGAAGTAAAAAGTAATCATACAGTTCAAAGTTCAAAATTCAAAATTCAAAGTAAAATGAAGGATTCAGTAATCATTGTGAGTGGCGGCATGGATAGCATCACGCTGCTCTACGATAAGAAAGACGAGATTGCACTCGGCATTAGTTTTAACTATGGAAGTAATCATAACGAGCGTGAAATTCCTTTCGCCAAGATGCATTGTGAGCGTTTGGGAATCAAGCATATTACGATAGATTTGGGGTTCATGCATCAGTATTTCAAGAGTTCTCTTCTTGAAGGTGCCGATGCGATTCCTGAAGGTCATTATGCTGCTGATAATATGAAGAGTACGGTGGTTCCTTTCCGTAATGGAATCATGCTGAGCATTGCCATCGGCATTGCTGAGAGTAATAATCTGAAGAAAGTTTTCATTGCGAACCATGGTGGCGATCATACGATTTACCCAGACTGCCGTCCGGAGTTTATCAAGGCGATAGATGAGGCTGCTGAAGCAGGAACGTTCGTTGATGTGCGTGTGGTGGCTCCTTATACGAATATTACCAAAGGGCAGATTGCTGAGATAGGTAAGAAGTTGGGCATTGACTATGCTGAAACCTGGAGCTGCTATAAGGGCGGAGAGAAGCATTGTGGCAAATGCGGAACCTGCGTAGAGCGTAAGGAGGCTTTGGCCGAGGCGGGTATTGAGGATACTACTGAGTATGAAGAATAAGGATGGCGACGAACCAGGCGTTCTTCGTTCCCTATATATAATAAGGTGTAATCAGAATAAATATAATAAAAGAAAAATGAAAACAGCGATTTTATCTGCGGCGTTGATGCTTGCATCAACTGTTGCGATGGCTCAGAAGAGCAACTTCCAGTTGAAGGTGGATTTGAAGAATTTCAATTCCGATTCTGTACTTGTTTACAAGGGCAGAAATGTTAAGATGGATACGGTTTTGGTGAAGAATGGCAAGTTTACCTATTCTGCAAACCTTGATAAGGCTGCCGGATACGTTTTCCTCTCACCTGAAACTTATCGTGGTGCAGGTCAGTTTATGTTCAACCTGCCTTGTGTTCCTGGCGAGAAGGCTGAAGTTAAGGGCGATGCAAAGACACGCTTCGATATTTCGGGTTCTAAGTTCTATCAGCAGTATCATGAAGTAGATGTTCTGCTGGAGAATGCTAATAAGGAGTTGAGAGATTACGAAGCTTCCCTGAACCAGAGAATCAAGAATGGTGAGACCCAGCAGACCATCATGGCTGAATATGAGCAGAAGGCTCCTGCCCTGCAAAAGGCAAAGGACGATAAGATTTTCGATTTCGTAAAACAGCATCCTGATTATGAGGCTTGTGCTACTATCATGGAGCAGTTTGATGATGTCAGCAAGATGGAGAAACTGCTGGGCTTGCTCTCTGAAAATGTGAAGAACGGCAGAATGAAGGCTTTCTACCAGCCAATGATTGATATGGCTAAGAAGCGTGCTGAGGCTGAGGAGAAGGCTAAGAAGGTGCAGGCTGCCGGTGTTGAGGCTCCTGACTTTACGCTGAAGGATATTAAGGGAAATGATTTCAAGCTTTCCAGCCTTCGCGGTAAGATTGTCGTTCTCGATTTCTGGGGCTCATGGTGCGGATGGTGCATCAAGGGAATGCCTAAGATGAAGGAGTATTACGAGAAGTACAAGGGTAAGTTTGAAATTCTTGGTGTAGATTGTAATGATACAGAGGCTAAGTGGAAGGCTGCTGTTGAGAAGCATCAGTTGCCATGGATTCATGTTTACAATCCTAAGGACAGTAAGGTTCTCAGCGACTATGCTGTTCAGGGTTTCCCTACTAAGATTGTGATTGATGCTAACGGTAAGATTATCAAGACCATCGTTGGTGAGGATCCTGCTTTCTATACTTTGCTTGATGAAGTATTGGGCAAGTAATGTTTTTAACATCAAACAATGTCGCCCTGTAAGTGCAAAATTATATTTGCTCTTACAGGGCGATTTTTTGTTTGTTCAGTATTTTACTTCTTTTTCTTTTTCAATTCCAGTTTCGGAATCTTGATTTTCTGTCCGGCCTTTACGGTGCTTGTACCATTCAGGGCTTCTACGTAGCATTCCATGCCGGAACCTAAATAGCGGGTGCTGATCTGTTCGAGGGTCTGACCGGCGCCAACCGTAACAGTCTGGGCAACTCCTATGATTCGGTAAGCTCCCGTGCGTACGCGAGCATCCTTATCATACTGGGATGATGCTATTTTCGAAGCAGCCTTTTCTTCGGCTTTATCTTTAGCCTTTTCTTTCGCTTCAGCCTTAGCTTTTGCTTCAGTCTGCTTAGCTTTTTCAGCGTTAGCACTTTCCTCATCCGAATTTTCAGCCAGTTTTACTGCTTCTGCAGTTTTAGCCATACGGATACTGTCTTCCATCGCTTTCTGGCGGAGTTTCTGTTCCTGAGAGAGTGGGGCGGCGGCAGCTGGTTTGGCTGGGACTTTCTTGGCTGGAGCCTGGTGATACTGGTTTAGCTGCATGGCTAGATGATCGCGCTGGGCAGTCATCTGACCATAGTTGAAGGCAAACCATCCCATTCCGCCAATCAAAGCTACTACGATGAGACAGACTGCAATGACCAGATAGCGAGGAATAACAATATGATGAGAATTGGAAGATTCTTCTTCCTCCTCTTCTTCTTCAGATTCATCTGATGCAGGTACTGCAGGTTCAACAACTGTTTTCAGGGCTTGCTGTTGCTGGGCTAATTCAAGCTTCTCTTGCTCAAGCCTTTCCTGCTCCAGTCTTTCTTGCTCAAGTCTTTCCTGTTCCAGTCTTTCCTGCTCTTGCTTTTCTTTTTCAAGCTTTTCTTTCTGTATTCTTTCCTGCTCCAGTTGGGCTTGTTTTAATCTTTCCAGTTTAGCTTGTTCAATAGCAATTTGCTTTGCCAGTTCGTCTTCGGCTTCTTTTTCCTTTTCAGATCCGATTACGACAACCTCCGGATTTGGAGTTGCAGTTTTTTCTTCGTCCAGAAAATCGATTACTTGTTCAGGAGCATCTTCTGTCTGTTCTTCTCCAAACTTTTCATCTATTTCATCGAAATCTACGCCGTCATTTACCACCACCGTTTCAAATTGGGCGAATGGCTTGTTCACGATTTCTTTCAGGATGTTGTCAGGCGTGAAGGTGAGTTTGTCTCTGCCTTCAATGGTGAAGCGCTCGCCCGTGTTCACATTGATGCTTTCACGGTCTTTCGTGGCCTGTACCTTAAAGGTGCCCAGCCATTTTATCTTCACCTGCTTGTCGGCATCGAGTCCCTGGTTGCACACATCAAACATCTTCCGGATGAAGAGTTCTGCTTCCACCTGGCTCAGCCCGCTCTTATCTGCAAGCAGTTTTCCGAGTGTATTTAAACTGAATTTGCTCATTGCTCATCCCCTCCATTCTTTAGTTTTTCCTTGACCGAAGCAACCGGTCGGAAACCCAACACCAACTTAGGCGGCACCAGCTGGCGCTTCTTGGTAGTAGGATTAACCACCACTCGCTCCATGCGCTTCTTCACTTCGAAGGTGCCAAAATTGGGGATAGAGACAGCTTCTCCATCCTCAAACTCGGCAATCATAGCGTCTATCGCCTTGCGCACCAACTTCTGGGTGTCTTCCTGCGAATAGCCGGTTTGCTGAGCCAGTTCAGCGATGTATTCCTTATTGTTCATATTTATTTAATATGTAGTCAAAATTTCTAAAACTCCAGGCTATGGGGGAGAGAATGATTATTTCACCACCTTGCCATAGAGGTCAAATTCCTCGCTTGCAGTAATTTCTACCTGATAGAAACAACCCACGCGCAGACGCTTCTCATCGGCACGGATCAGAACCTCAGGGTCTACTTCCGGAGAGCAGAACTCTGTTCGTCCGATGTAGTAATCGCCTTCCTTGCGGTCGATGATAACGGTCATGGTTTTGCCCACCTTATCAGCCTCAACCTCAGAGCTGATGTCTTGCTGCAGAATCATCAGTTCGTCCAGCCGGCGCTGCTTTACCTCGGCAGGCACGTTGTCTTCGTAGTGGGTGGCGCTGTAGGTTCCTTCTTCCTCAGAGTAGGCAAAGGCGCCCATGCGCTCAAATCTCTGTTCGCGTACGAAGTCGAGGAGCTCGTGGAAATCCTCATCTGTCTCGCCTGGGAAACCAACCATCAGCGTAGTGCGGATGTGAATGCCTGGCACGCGTTCGCGGATGGCCTTCAGCAGATTGATGGTTTCCTGCTTCGTTACGTGGCGATGCATGCTGGTGAGCATGTGGTCGCTGATGTGCTGGAGGGCAATGTCGAGATATTTGCATACGTTTGGCTTCTCGCGCATCACGTCCAGAAGATCCATTGGGAACTGGTTCGGATAAGCGTAATGCAGGCGAATCCATTTCACGCCCGGAATATCAGCCATCTCGCTGATGAGTTCGGTAATATGATGCTTGCCGTCAATATCTACGCCGTAGTAGGTGAGTTCCTGAGCGATAATCTGAAACTCCTTCACGCCTTCTGCTACCAGTTCGCGCACCTCCTGCAGAATCTCTTCCTTCGGACGGGAAACGTGCTTGCCGGTGATGATAGGAATGGCGCAGTAGGCACAGTGGCGGTTGCAGCCCTCAGCTATCTTGATGTAGGCATAATGGCGCGGAGTGGTGAGATGACGCTGGCCGTTGCAGGATGAAACTTCCGCCTTGCCGAGTTCCTGCAGAAGCTGCTTGTAGTTGAATTTGCCGTAGAACTTATCCACTTCGGGCATTTCTTCTTCCAGTTCCTTCTGGTAGCGCTGCGAGAGGCAGCCCATTACATAGAGCTTTCTGAGTCGGCCTTCTTCTTTAGCCTGGATAAACTCCAGGATGGTGTCGATGCTTTCCTGCTTTGCATCCTCAATGAATCCGCACGTATTGATGACGGCTATCTCGCCCTGAGGGCGCTTGGAATCGTGAACGCAATGGTAGCCGTTTGCCTCAAACTGCTTCATCAGCAACTCGCTGTCTACGAGATTCTTCGAGCAGCCCAGGGTAATAATATCTATCTGATTTTTCTTCATTTTCTAATTTTTAAAGAGCGAGTCTACGAATTCTGTCTTGTTGAAGAGCTGCAGATCTTCCATACCTTCGCCCAGTCCGATGTATTTTACAGGCACTTTGAGCTGGTCGCTGATGCCGATGACAACGCCGCCCTTAGCGGTTCCGTCGAGCTTGGTGATGGCGAGCGAGGAGATGTTGGTAACGGCAGAGAACTGCTTAGCCTGCTCGAATGCATTCTGTCCGGTACTTCCGTCGAGCACGAGCATTACCTCGTCTGGTGCTTCAGGCATTACCTTCTTCATCACTTCCTTTATTTTCTTGAGCTCATTCATCAGGTTCACCTTGTTGTGCAGTCGGCCTGCCGTATCGATGAGCACCACGTCGGCGCCGTTTGCCTTGGCGCTCTGCAGGGTGTCGAACGCCACGCTTGCCGGGTCGCTTCCCATCTGCTGTTTCACTACAGGCACACCCACGCGCTCGCCCCAGATGCAAATCTGCTCTACGGCAGCGGCACGGAAGGTATCGGCAGCTCCCAGAACAACCTTCTTGCCAGCCTTCTTAAACTGGTAAGCCAGTTTGCCGATGGTGGTTGTCTTGCCCACGCCGTTTACGCCTACTACGAGGATAACGTAAGGCTTATGGTCGGCAGGGAGATCCCAGTCTGCCAGGTCATCGCTGTGATTCTCGGAGAGGAGAATGGCGATTTCCTCGCGCAGAATGCGGTTGAGCTCGCTGGTTGAAACATATTTATCGCGGGCCACACGTTCTTCGATGCGGCGGATAATCTTGACCGTGGTTTCTACACCTACGTCTGAAGTAATGAGTACCTCTTCGAGATCGTCGAGCACATCATCATCGACGGTAGACTTTCCGGCAACGGCGCGCGCCAGTTTGCCAAACACACTCTCCTTGGTTTTTTCAAGTCCCTTATCGAGAGTTTCTTTCTTTTTGTTGCTGAATAATCCGAATAATCCCATAATCTTGTTTATATTTTTTGCAAAGATAATGCAAACGAGCGCAATGAAAGCTTGCTTTCAAATTGCCGAGTGCAGCTTATCTTCTGCAAAGATACTCATTTTTTTTTATTTTATGGCTTTTTCACTTGCTTTTTCGCCCTTTTCAAGAAAAAAAGTAAAGATTTAGAGGGTTTTATGTCATGACAGAAGGTTTTTTACTGATAATGTGGGTTAATAAGGTTTAATAAATAATGTTGTCAGATACAAAAACAATTCGCCCTGCAAAGGGACAGAAGTGGTTTGGCTTCTGGACCCTTGCAGGGCGTTCTGTTTATTTCTTCATCATTTCCTTTACGGCTCTTTCGAGCTGGGTATCATGGCCATTGATGAAATCTTCCGGACTGTTGTAAACCTCGATGTCTGGGTTCAGCTGGGTGTTCTCGCCGAACACGCCACGCATGTCGCGGCAGCCTACCTGAGGAATACCGAATACCAGCGTGTTGTCCATCAGCGTTTCCCACCATACGGCTGTCATGGTTCCTGCTACAGGAGCACCGATCAGCTTACCGATTCCGAGTTCCTTGTAAACCCATGGGAAACCGTGACCGTTGCTGTAATCGTTCTCGCAGATCATGACGCAAGATGGCTTCACCCATTTGTTGAATGGATCGCGGCCAACTACCTTACCGTGAGGTACAAACTCCTGATACTGCTTGCCGTTGAGCAGGGTGCAGAGATCATCGTGCAACCAGCCGCCACCATTATGGCGCTCGTCTACGATTACAGCGTCTCTGTTTCGGTTCTTGTCGCTCAGCAGTTCGCTGTAAACGGTGCGGAAACTCTCCGAATCCATCGCCTTAACGTGAACATAAGCGATGCGTCCGCCCGAAATACTGTCAACGAAAGCGCGGTTGCGGTCTACCCATCGCTTGTAGAGCAGGTTGTTGAGTTTGCCCTGAGAGATAGCCTTCACCGTAACCTCCATCTTCTTACCCTTGGCGTTTCTGATGCCGAGGCGTACATTCTTGCCAACCTTTCCGTCGAGCAATGGGAAGTAGTCCATTCCGGCTTTAATCTCCTCGCCGTCGATGCTCTTGATGATGCTGCCGGCTGTAACGCCCGTATTCTTCACATCGAAAGGACCGCGCTTGATAATCTCCTGAATCTTCAGGCCGTCGCCCTGATACTGAGGATCGAAGAATACTCCCAGATTGGCGGTGGTAAGCGCGCTGTTCGAAGCGTAGTAGCGGGCTCCTGTATGCGAAGCGTTCAGCTCGCCAAGCATTTCGCTCAACATCTCCTGGAAGTCGAAATTGTTGTTGATGTAAGGCAGGAACTTCTCATAGGTCTTGCGGTAACCTTCCCAGTCAACACCATGAATCTTAGGGTCGTAGAACTTGTCTTTCACCTGTCGCCATACGTGGTCGAAGAGATACTGGCGCTCCTCGGCTGGCTTATAGTTGAAGTTAGCCTCAAAGCTGATGTCCTTGGTGCTGAATCCGCTCAGATCCACCTTCTTGATGCTGCTTCCGTTGCAGATGAAGAGGTTCTTCACATCCTTGTCGGTCTGCAGGTTGCCCTGGCCTACGCCCTTCATCACGAGCTTGGTAGAGCCGTCCTTCAGGTCGTGCTGCCAGAGGTCGTAATCATCCTCGAAGGCTGCCTGGTAGTAGAGCTTGTCGCCGTCTTTAGAGAGCACAGCATCGCCCATGTGCGAAGAGTTTGCGGTGAGGCGTACGATTCTGTCGCGGCAGTTTTCGATGTCCAGCTCCAGTGGCTTCACTTTTTCCACCTCTATCTTTCCGGTCTTCTTCTGCTTTTCGTCAGCCTTCTTTTTAGCCTCTTCCTTCTTCTCGTCTTCCTTCTTCTCCTTTTCGTCCTTGTTGGCGTCAGCCAGTTCTATTTCTTCCTTGCTCATGTTGAAGCGGTTGTAGGCATCCAGGTCGAAGAACATGATGTAGGCATCGTCTTCTGCTCCCCAGCTTCCATGACTGCGGTAGCCGGCTCTGTCGCTCTGGAAGAGCATTGCCTTGCCGTCGAGCACCCATTTGCCGTTGCCGTCGCTGTAGCCGGAATTGGTCAGGTTGTGAACCTCTTTGCCGTCAGCCTTTACCAGCGCAATATCCTGGTTATTCCAGCCGCCGTTGCCGATATAGGTTGAAAGGAGCCATTTGCTGTCTGGTGACCATTCGAAAGCGATGTCTCCATCGCTGTAAGAGTAGACGTATTTGCCATCGAGCACGGTGCGGATTTCCTTCGATTTCAGATTGACGATGCGGAGTGCAGCGCGGTCTTCGAAGAAAGCCACTTCCTTGCCGTCAGGAGAGTATTGAGGATACTGCGATGTAATGCCTGTTTTCACCAGCTGCTCTTCCTCGATATCGGTAGCGTAGGTGAAGTTCTTTTCTTTCTCGTTCTTGATCTTAGACTGGTAAATCTGCCATACGCCGTTGCGCTCGGCTGCATAGACCAGGGCTCTGCCGTCTGGCGAGAAGCTCAGGTCGCGCTCCTGCTGCGGTGTGTCGGTAATGCGCTTGGTAGTGGTGTATTCTACAGAAGTTACATATACGTCGCCATGCATCACGAAAGCCACTTCCTTGGCGTCTGGCGAAACGGAAATCTCTGTTGCTCCCCAGCTTTTAATCTGACGTACGAGGCTTGGAGCATCGTTATCTGTTGTAATGGAGATGTTCACCTTCTGAGGCTCTCCACCTTCTTTCACGGTGTAGATTTCGCCATCATATCCGTAGCAGAGCAGGTCGGCGCTGGATGCAGTGAGGAATCTTACCGGATTGCCTTTGTGGTGGGTAATCTGCTTGTCGCTTGAACTGTTGAGGCTGCGGCGGTAGATATTGAATGTGCCGTCCTGCTCGCTCAGATAGAAGAATGATTTCTCGTCTGATGTCCATACTGGCGAGCGGTCTTCGCCGGCAAAGGTAGTCTGCTTGGCAAACTTTCCGTTACTCTTCAGCCAGATGTCGCGTGCGATAGGTGATTTCTGGTGTTTGCGCCAAGGGTCTTCGTATCCCTTTTTGTCGTGGTAGAGAATGTCGCCGTTCTTGGCGATGCTGATATCCTCCATGGTGAGGGTAGAGAAGAGTTCCGGTCTTCCGCCCTTGGTGCTTACCTTATATACTTGTGGGAATGTGTTGTCGCCGAAGATGATGCTCTGGGCTGTAGGCTGCAGACTGGCTGAGTAGAGCACATGGTCGTTGTCTGCAAAGGCGATAGGTGTTTCGCTGCCGCTGTTGGTAGTGAGTCGGGTAGGAGCACCGCCTTTTGCATCGATTACGAAGATGTCGAGACTTCCTTCGCGGTTAGACTGGAAGGCAATTTTTTTGCTGTCAGGGCTCCATACAGGATGCGAATCGAAGGCTGCATGGGTTGTGAGCTGTCGTGCTTCACCGCCGTTGACAGAAACACTGTAGAGGTCGCCTTTATAAGCGAAGGCGATGGTTGTGCCATCGGGTGAGATGGCTGGGTAGCGCATCCAGAGCGGATGGTCTTCTGCGCTGGCAGAGAGTGCTGCCGAGAGCAGGGCTACTGAAAAGATTAACTTTTTCATTTGCGTATGTTTTATGTTTCAATATGCGTTATAAAAATCTCTTCTCTTTCGGGGCCAGAATGCTATTTCTTGCTCCTAACGGATGCAAAGGTAGTTATTTTTTGCGATATTTAAGCATAAAAAAAGAAAAAAGTGAGAAAAAGTTTGGTGTATTCAAAAAATATATGTACCTTTGCAGCCGCAAATAAGAAAATGGCTAATAGATTGCCCAATGGCGCTGGTTAGACAATTTTGCGATTTGAAAAATGTTGGTTCCGTAGCTCAGTTGGATTAGAGCAACAGCCTTCTAAGCTGTGGGTCTTGGGTTCGAACCCCAACGGAATCACTATAATAGGCAAAATGAAACTTATTTGTACAAAAATAGCGTGAGAGAACAATGGCAGTAAGTTACTTATTCATAGGTACTTATCTCTGTTGTTCTTTTTTGTTTTTAAATATATTTTATCACTTATTCCTCTTTTATGTACTCTTTTTGTAAATAGCTGTTAATCAGTATGTTATGAATTTGATGTATTGAGAAATCGTCCATGTGTGTTACAAATGTGTTATCAAAAAGCGCTAATGTGTTATCAGAATAGAGAAGTTAAAATCCTTAATGACCTTAATGACCGGAAAACGGCCCTAAACATTTATTTGTTTTTCTGATGAAACTCCTTCCTTGTCTTAGCCATTGCTGCCGTAGCCATGTCATGGGTCTCTATCAGCAATGGGCTTTTGTGGTATTGCACAATCTTGACTCCGACTGAATTGTGCCTTTTCTTTACCTTGATGCATTGAATGATCAAGTCCGGATTGGCCGACTTTGATGTTGGAGTTTTGTCAAAGTTCTGAATATAGGCAGCATTGGTCAGGAAGAGAATGTCGGAACCTTCCGGTATTTCCTGCATTACCTTCACCATGAGGGTTAGCATCATGCGGAACTCAGTGGTGTGTAGGTCGCTGATTACATCACGGCTGATGATATTGCCGTTATGCTCAATCACAACGGCAGCACCACCAGCTCGCTCTTTATGGCCATAATCACATGAGCCACCTATCCAAACGTAATATGTAGATGTATCTTGTGTCATAATTATTTTATCTTCAATGTCCGCAGATATTCCTTCTGCTCGGGCGTGATTCTGTAGCTCTCGATGGCCTTCTGGATGGTCTTGTTGTGCGTCCAGGGAGCAAGGCGGTTTTGTTCGATGTAGGGAATCGCCTGGTCCCATTGCTTGGCAAGGGCGGTGGCGAAGAACCAGGCTACCATCATCTTTACGTAATACTCTTCGCTCCTTACTGATGCAGGAATTTCAAGATATTCAGCCTTGAAGTCTTTGTCCAGGTAATGAGACATAAGCGCCCCTATTCCAAAGCGACAAGTATAAACGTGCGATGATTTACTCCAAGTCTTGATCTTTGCCAACAGTTCCTTCTTGTGTTTGGTAAATACCTTCGGAGACATGATGTCGCAAACAGCCCAGTTATCCACGAATGGCAGGAATTTCTCTGTAAGACGAATGCATTCCTCGTAGTCCTTCACCTCGGAAATGAGGAGACCGTGAAGCATGTTCTCGTCGTAGTATTCGTGAGGAAGCTGATGAAGGAAATCCTCACATTCTGCCTCCTTTGTAAACTCTTTTGCAAACTTGCGAAGCACAGGCACACGAATGCCTATGAAACTCTCCACAGGCACTCCCGGTGTCAGTTTGGCTTGGAAAGCAGCATACTGCTTATCCTGCATGGCGAACAGTCTTTCTTGAAGTAAAGTCATTTTTATCCAATTAATTTAATGATCTGTTTATCCGAAGCATCAGGCAGGATTTCTTTCAGATGCTCGAAAATTCTTTGATAAGATTCCAGGGAAGTTCGGTTGCATTGGCAAGTCTCCCTGCCACAGAGATCTTCGGGAGTATTGAGTAGCGACCATCCCCAGCCATATTCATGATTGTGCTTGTCGCGAGGGTAGATGAAATCCTCGGTCACGATGTAAGTCGCCATTTCCAGTCGGGTGAGATAACCGTCAAACTTGCTTCTCATTCCCTTGCCCGTAAAACCGCAGGCAGCCCGAAGTTCTCTTGTGATGAGACTACCGGTAGATTGAAGCGTGCTGAGAATGGCTCCTTCTATCGATTCTTCATCCGGACGGGGGTATTTGCTTCTTCTGTAGTTGCAGAAGTCCGGCCACCATTCCTGGCTGATGAATCCTGCTTTCTTGTTAAAGAACTTTCCGTACATACATGGCATTTCCTGCACAATCTCGCTCTTCCATTTCCAAAGCGGCCAGTCCCAACCGCCTTCAGGAAGTCTTACGTAACCGCAGTCTTCCGCCACGATGTCTTCGGCTGAGAATCCTTCAATGCCACTATCAAGGAGAGGGAGAAAGCCGATCTGTTGAATCAGCTCCATCATGCCTGTTGCTGAATATATTTCTGGAAAGTTCATAAGCTTCGTTCTTTATATTTTTATCAATTCATTCAGTTTGTCCTCTCTGATAATCTTCGGCAGAGCCTTGCCAGCGAGAATGAGAATCTTCTTGCCATTACGATAAATATGAAGCTGTCGTGAGCGAACCACGGCTGTCAACTTCTTATCATTCTGCATGGCTTGCCAGATAGGATAATATACGCCCTCAGGTTCAAACAACTTCTTCTGAAGATGTGAACAGAGGTTTGTTGTATCAATAGTCATTGCCATAATTTTCTTCAAACTATTTGTTTCCAAAGATTCATGTGTAAATACGCCATCAGCGCAATCTGTATCAGGAGAATAGCAGGAATGCCGTATTTGAATTTCTTGTGCATCGTCTTATGGTGCCAGACTTTCATTCCCATCCATGCCCCGATGCTTCCTCCAAGTACAGCCAGTAACAAAAGCGTGGCTTCAGGAATACGCCATTTGGCTTTCTTCGCCTTGTATTTGTCAATGCCGTACACGATGAATGCAACTGCATTGATAGCAAGGAGATAGTAGGCGAGGTAACTATGTAATGTATTTATGCTCATTTTCCTATTTTACTCCTTTATTCTGTTCATCTTTTTATTTCAAGAAAGGATCAAGTGTAGCCAGCAGTTCGGCTGTATCTACCACACCGCTTGTGCGCCACAATACTTCTCCATTTCGGAAAAGCATCAGCGTAGGAACGGATTGGATGCGGTATTGGCTTGCTGTTACGCCGTACTTGTCTACATCCACCTTGATGATTCGGATGCGGTCGCCCAATACACTCTTCACCTGCTCCAAAATGGGGTGCATCGCCTTGCAAGGTTGGCACCATGTAGCAAAGAAATCGACCAGAACAAGCTGGCCACTATTGATTACGTCATTGAATGTCTCCATAATTATTTGTCTATTTCCGTGAAACGATTAAAAGTTCTGCCGTCCCTCGTAACTTTCCCGAAGAACATGTTTTCTGGACGAACCCAATAGGCTTGGTCTCCATAGAGAGCCTGATAAACCACCATGCGCTCCTGAGTCTCTGAGTCGAAGGCTGAATGGATGAACTTATATTTACCGCCCTTAAAGTGCTGGAAATATCTTTCTTCCTTTGCAGAGAACTCCATCATCATTTTCTGGGCAAGGGGAGCGTACCAGGTCTTCATCTCCTGCTCAGTAGGCGTATGACCGCCAGGGAAATGGAAGGCTAGGTTGTAATGTTCCAGGAAGAGAGGGGAGAAGTGAGCCAGGGTGTCCTGCTCACCAAAAAGTCCCCACACACGATCCTTGTAATAGGGGTTGCAATGGTCAAACTGCACGGCTTCCAGCTCCGCAAACTCCTCAATCAGCGCCTCGTCAATCACTAGCCGCTGATTACCGTCCCTTCTCGGTGCCTTGTATTCATGCTTGCCGATTCGCTCCTTCAGAAACTCCGTCATCATGAAATACGGATTGCCGAGCAGGGCAGGAATGCCCACCACTGGAGCCAGCATCTGGGCGAGGAAAGAGCCGCAGCTGTTGCCCAGAAGCAAGTCGGGCTGCTCCCGGTCGATGATGGAGCGAATCTCCTTCAGTGCCTCCTTGGGGTGCAATGGGAGGTCGGGAGTCAGCACCACCGCCGTCCCCTCAAACGCCTCTTTCAAGGCTCTCGCCATCGGACAGCTGCCCGTGGCGAAGAATCCGTGTAGGAAAAGTATTTTCTTCATTCTTATAAATTATTGTCTGTACCTTTATGTAGCAAATTGGATGGATGCAGGATTAGTTTTTGTTTCATTCCTTTTTCCTTACTTCCCAATGACCGCTATAGCCGCTACCTACATACACAATATGAGGCATTTTGGCGATACGACGCTTGATAGTTATAATGCTTTTCCCTGATAGTTGAGCCAGTTCACCTGTTGTTATCTTAGGATAAACAGCTACTTGATATTCTATCCATTTATCTAAGTCATCGCTTTGAGTGCCATCTTGGGTGCCACCTTGAGTATCACCTTGAGTATCACCTTGAGTATCACCTTGAGTATCATCTTGAGGGACACCTTCGTTTTCCACAAAGTTTACCTCAATGTCAGGATGAGATTCCTGCCATGCCATAATCATATTGGGGAATGTGACAGTAAACTGGGCACGATCGGAGAAGAAGGTTGGAAGCATCTTTTCTTCAAAATAGGGAAGGGCTTTGATTGGATTGATGATTTTGCCCATGCCCGAACCTTTACGCTCCATATAACCCAACTGAGCAAAGATATCTGCGATAACCGGATTGCGTCTGACAGAAGGAATGTCTTCTAAGTTCATCGTCTGGATAAGTCTTCCTTCTGGCATGGAACCTGGAGAATATATCACCATACGGTCATCGTACATATCTACATGAACCTCGCTACCCTGGATAAGATAGTCACGATGTGCCAAGGCATTCACTACAACTTCCATCACACAACGTTCCATATATTGAGGAATCTCGATGCGCTGCATCGGTTCTTTATACCAAAGGGTACGATTGTTGCGACGGATGAAGGACATGGTGTCTTCAAGAAGAGTTACAAGTCCGCCTGTAATCTCTGCGCTGTCGAGAGCATCGATGCTTCCTCCTGCTTTTGTCTTGCCGTTCCATCTTGTGCAGAACACACGGCTTTGGCGCAATGGACATTCGTCTGCCATCAACAGACCGGCATAGGTAAGTATTCCCTTATTGTCAACCAAGCCAAACGAACGGTAATGTTTTTTGTCGAAACTAAGCCCATTCCAGGCATAGTAGCGGCTGCGAAGTTTGGAAAATGCATAATCTTCAAACATTTCATCGCTTGGGCGTGCATCGAATGAAGAGTTGCGACCTCTTAATACCAGACGCTTATGCTCGGTACTATCAGCCACAACCGATTCGTTGCCAATGCGCACAAAGGTTTCAAGAACGCTGTCGCCTATATAATAATAAGGTGTATCTTCGCCTCCATGCACATGAAGAATGAGCAATTCCTTGTCTTCTACACGCTCTATCTTCAAGTCGATTTGCGGCATAGGATCAATGCGCTCCTTAATTTTCTGGCTGATAAATTCGGCATCAGTCTTGGCATCGGTCAACCCTATGATAGTATCGTCATCGGCAATACCAAACAATAGGCAACCGCCACTGCCATTGGCAAAGGCGCTGACGCTCTTCAGCCAATTTTTCACTTTACGGCGTTCCACTTCCTGCTTCTTATCGTATTCAGTAGTCTCACCTATATATTTTGCCATGTCCATATTTACTTAATTTTTGATTATTCATTATGCGCCTGTAATCTAGGAGGATAAGCCATGCTCAACTCCCATATCAGCGCAATATATCTGCAAAAATACAAAAAATATTCAGAAAAGTGATTTTATGGATGGATTTTGTTTGCAGGGCGAACTTGATTTAACCTTATTTTATAAGATAGCTGGAAATTTTGATAATCAGAAATCCTTAATGACCGAAAATGACCGTGACCTTAATGACCGGACCCTTTTGGGGGGATTGAAAATGATAATGACCCTTAATGACTTTGACCCTTCATGACCGGAATTCTCGGTAGAACGAAAATGACCGCTCTCCTCATAATGAGGTGACCGGTCGATTTTCATTTTTATCCCATGCAGCTCGTTACTCCGAGCGTAGTAGCGATAGCGGTCAGTATGCTGATGGCTATCTGAAGAATTGTTTTCCAAGTGTTCGCTTTCATTTTTTTGAATGTTGAATGTTGAATGTTGAATTTTTTGTGGGCGGATAGGCTGGGCTAGGGGGCTAGCACCCTAGCCAGTCTATCCTTGGGCTATTCAAGGCCGTCGCCAGTATCGTCCTTGCCGGTAGTGCCGCCGCCTGATTCAGAGCCTTGGCCTTCGCTGCCGGTCTGACCGGTGCTTGAACCACCTGGGGTAGAACCGCCTGGCGTATTATCCGGAGTTGTTGGGGCGTTGAGGTCAACGTTGGTCTTACCCTCCTTAATCGCCTTGATAACGGCTGCCTGAGCACTGCGGCTGGCTACGAGGTTGAACTCGGCGTCATCGCGAAGGTTCTTGAACTCCTGACCAGGCTCCCACTGAACCTTCACACCGGTGATGTTCTGCGAGGTGAACTTGTCAGCATCCTCAGCACCCTTCGAGGTGAGAAGGAGAGAGAAATCACCGAGGTCACCCAGACGAATTTTCTTGCCCTCAAGCAACATCTCACGCATGCAGTCTACGGCAATGTAGAGGATGGCGCTGATGTCAGCTCTCGAATAAACACTGCCATGAGAGGTGATGTGCTTGGCAAACTTCTCGATGGTCATGATGTCGGTGTACTGTGAGATGGCGAAAGCATTCTGCTTCTCAGTCTTCACGAGTTCCAGGTCCTTTGGGTCAGGGGTTGTACCCTCCTTCTTTGCCTGGTTGATGCGTGACTTAGCCTGGTTGATTTCCAGAAGATTTGCGTTCACGCTACGCATTACGATGCTGTAATTAATCATAGTCGTTTGTAGTATGTTTAGAGTCCTTTGTTTTGCAACTCCCCAGAACGCCCCGTTCCTGCCGTTTTCGGGGTCTTCATTGATGACCGGCGCCTGCCATCATTTATGACCCGTGTTGGTCTTAATAGAAGACCCGAGCAAGGCACAAAAGGCTGTTCTTTCGATTGCCGGTGCAAAGATACAACATTTTCGGACAGAATGCAAGCTTTCACCCTAACTTTCTATGCGAGAAAGGCTATAAGTAGCTGTAATACAATAAGTTCTGTTGATTTTCTATCTGAACTTTATTGCAGAAACAATGAAAATGCAAGAAAAGACTTGGAATTAGCTGAAGAAATGAAAAGGGGTCATTTGGTGTCAATGTCATTTAGGGTCATTTGAAAAAGTAAATGTCACTTTTGCTGCTATAGTATATATAAATATTTATTTATATATATCAATAGTTCGTTAATAATTCAATAATGTGCTAAGCAGCTATACGCTGTAAGCAC
>ERZ791921.514-NODE-514-length-24220-cov-2.942437_pt1 | contig 24220 bp, 23 predicted proteins | sample MGYA00510135_ERZ791921 | MGnify/ENA primary metagenome ERZ791921 (study PRJEB30046, sample SAMN00792070) | human gut metagenome | study: EMG produced TPA metagenomics assembly of the A metagenome-wide association study of gut microbiota in type 2...
TCTGGCAAGTGAAGCGGCGCAGGACGAACGCTTCAAACTGCAGAAGAAACAGCTTATCGGGGGATAACTATGCCCGCAGATATCAAGCTTATCAATCAACGCTTCGAGAGTCTTAAACAGGAGCGCAGTTCTTGGGAGGATCTGTGGCGGGATATTCGTGACTACTGTCTTCCGGACTTAGGGTGCTTCTCAGGTGAAGATGCAACTCAAGGCTCAAAGCGTTATCGCAAGATCCTCGATGCTGAAGCAATTGACTGCGCGGATGTTTTGGCCGCTGGTTTGCTCGGCGGCGTCTCGTCTCCTTCCAGGCCGTGGCTGCGTCTCACGACGATGGACCCTGACCTCGACAAGAATGCCGCTGTCAAAGAATGGCTGAACAAGGTCCAAGACCTTTTGCTTCTCTACTTCTCGAAAGCCGAGTGCTACAACGCGCTTCACCAGAGCTACTTGGAGCTTCCGGTATTCGGCACAGCATGCACGATCGTTAAGCCTCATCCGGAACAGCTCATCTCCCTTCAGAACCTCACAATCGGGGAATACTGGCTGGCTGAAGATGATTATGGGAAGGTCGATACGATGTATCGCCGCCTTTCTCTCACGGCGAAGCAAATGGTCCAGCAATGGGGTTTTGAGGCGGTGAACAATGACGTTCGGCAGGCATTTGAGAAAGATCCTTTTACCCGCTTCAATGTGATTCATGCGATTGAACCGCGCATTGAACGTAATCCGGATAAACGAGACAACAAGAATATGCCCTGGCAGTCCGTTTATTTTCAGGAAGGTGTGCAGGACAAAGTTCTCTCTGAGTCAGGTTTTAGAAACTTCCCGGCACTGTGTCCGCGCTGGATGACTTCTGGCGGCTCTGTGTATGGCCGCGGCCCCGGAGCTAAGGCTTTGAGCGCGCAGAAGTCCTTGCAGAGACTGCACTTGAGGTTGGCCGAGCTTGTGGACTACGGAACTCGGCCGCCGATTCTCTATCCGTCCACGCTTAAAGATCAGCTGAGTCAGTTCAAGCCTGGCGGCCGCGTGGCAGTCAACCCGCAGGAAGCTCCGATCATCCGCTCCATGTGGGAAGTGCGAACCGATCCGCAGGCAATGTTGGCTCTGATTCAATCGACGCGTCAGGACATTCAGCGCATCTTCTTCGTCAACGTTTTTCAAATGATCGCGGCTACTGCGAATCAAACCGACCGCACCGCGACAGAGGTTCAGGCACTTGAGCAGGAAAAAGTGATGATGCTGGGGCCTGTGTTGGAGCGCCTGCACACCGAGCTTCTTGATCCGCTTGTAACAAACGCCTTCGGCTTCATGGTTGAGTACAACATGCTTCCGGAAGTTCCGGAAGAACTCTACGGCAGAGAACTTTCGATTGAGTATGTCTCGGTTCTGGCAGAAGCACAGAAGAACGCGTCAGCCAACGGCATTGTGAGAACGGCTCAACAGATTGGCCTTCTCGCTCAGATCAATCCCCAGGCCGTGGACAAGCTCGATGTGGATGCAACGATCGATCAGCTTGCAGACATGAACGGTGTTCCGCCGTCCTTGATTGTGACAGGACAGAAGGTTGCCCTTATTCGCCAGCAAAGGGCCGAGCAACAGCAGGCGCAGATGCAGGCCGCACAACTTCAGCAGGCAATGACAAGCCTCAAAGATCTAGGGCAGGCAGCTGACTCTCAGGGCCTGCAGGAAGCTTTCTCTGAAGAGGGAGCGCAGTAAGCGTCCATAAACCTAAAGGGCCCTAAATGACAATGACAGACATAGATGATCCGCTTCTCGAAATCGAACAGCGGGAGCTGGCTGAAAAGGCAGAGAAACAAAAACTCAAGGAGCTGGAGATTGCCATCAAGAAAACTCTTGAGACAGTCGAAGGCCGAAGGGTCTTTCAATGGATTCTCGACATGACAGCCGTCGACAGTTCGGTCACGTCTCAGGACATGACGCTGATGACGATAGCTTCCGCAAGGCGCGATATCGGTTTGCAAATATTGAATCGACTCAAGGGCATCAATCTCGAGCTGGTTCGCAGAATGGAGAACGAAAAACTAAATGGCTGAAACCGCAGAAACCACTGTCAACGAAGCAGGCGCTGCCGCAACTGAAGGCGCCGTTCCTCCTGCAGATCCTACTCCGGCACCTCAGGATGCGACACCTCCGGCACAGCCCGAAACCTCCGCTGAAGCTCCTCAACCTAAGGACGAAGAACCTGAAGGCATGGGCGCAGACGAGGAAGAAGGCGAATCTAAAGAGGAAGCCGAAAAGAAGGAAGGCAACGACGTTTTAGGTGCGCCAGAGAAAGGTTACGACGAAACAGGCATTGAACTTCCGGAAGGCATTCAGCTCGATGAAGGAGCGATTGAGGCGTTCAAGAAAGAATGCAAGGACCTGAATCTTTCTCAGGCCGCTTACTCGAAACTGGTCACAAATATGACCTCTGTTTTGGCAAAGCGTGCGGAGGAACAGTCTGCTCAAGTCAAGCAGGCCCTGACTGCTGAAGCCAAGGCTGACCCTCAAATTGGCGGTGCGAACTATGCGGCCAACCTTAAGAGCGCAAGCCGCTTTTACGCAAAGTTCTTTGACGCTGAGACTCGCCAGTTCTTCGAGTCTGTCGGCCTCAATCGTCATGCAGGATTCATTAAAGGGTGCCTTGCCGCTCAGCAGGCACTCAGCGATGACGCCGTCGTAAAGGGCGGCAGGTCGGGTGAACTCTCAACAGCCGAGCGCGCCCGGGCTTTTTTCCCTAACTCAAAGATGAACTAATTTTTAGGAGTAATTACGATGGCTGCTGAATATCCAACACTGGTTGACCTCGCATCGAGACTTGACCCGAAAGGTGAGATTATTCCGATCGCTGAAGTCTTGTCTAAACGAGACCCGATTCTCAAACTCCTCAGATGGAAAGAGTGCAACAAGACGGATGGCTACCTTCATGCCATCCGAACTGGCATCCCTGAACCGACTTGGCGCCGCCTTTATCAGGGCGTTCAGCCGCAGAAATCCACGACCGCTCAGGTCACCGATACCTGCGGAAACGTTGAAATGTACGCTGAAGTCGATAAAGACTTGGCTGACGTAAACGGCAACACAGCCGCCTGGCGCCTGTCTGAGCAGAAACCGTTCTTTGCCGGTATGGGCAACGATATGGCAAAGACAATGTTCTATGGTGATATCGATGCCGAGCCGGACAAGTTCATGGGCCTTGCCGCTCGTTATAACGACACGAGCTCTACAACTCCGTCCTCTCGCAATGTCATTAAGGCTGTGAGTACCGGAGCTACGACCAAGAAAGTCACTTCGATCTTTATTGTGTCGATGGATCAGTTCTTCGGCATCTATCCGAAGGGATCCAAGATCGGTTTACAGCACACCGACAAGGGCCAGTGCACTCACATGAACTCCGACGGCTCCATGTATGAAGTCTATCGCGACCACTACAAGTGGCAGGCAGGTGCCGCGCTTAACGACTGGCGCGGTGTGGTCCGTGTCTGCAACATCCCGATCTCCGACGGTGCTGTCGACATGGGTTCCGAAGATCTGATCAAGAAACTGATCGTTGCAAAGAACCGTATCCCGTCAGACCTTCGCACAAATCTTCACCTCTTCTGTGCTGAAGAAGTGCATACCGCTCTTGAACTTGCCGCTTACGCCAAGAGCACAAACGTCCTCAAAGTTGTTGAGGCCGCCGAACAGTTCAAGACCATGTTCTTCGACATTCCGATCGAAGTGTCTGATTCCATCAGCCTCACTGAAGATCTTGTTTCGTAATAGGAGAAAAAGATGAGATTCGATTCCAAGCTTATGTTCAGTGACGGCCAATCCCTCTCCGGGACTTCCGGAACATCCACGAACACTCTTGACCTGAATAAAGCCGGAGTTTCTGAAGGTGAACTCTACGTCATCCTGAGTGTTTCAGGCTCCGCATTGCCGACTTCTATCGAGGTTCTCGGCGGCTCTGCCAGCACTTCTGTGACAGATACCGTGGCAACGGCTTACGGTACTGATACGGCAATCAAACTGCCTCAGGGTTGTCCGCGTTACCTCAAGCTGTCCTTTGCCGGCACAGCAATGAGCTGCAAGGTCACTGCAGGTATTTCCCTTTGCGCCTCCTCTCCGAAAGGCAAGCGCATCGGTGACTATGCTGCCGAGTAAACAGGATTATTCCTAGCGAGCATTTGGGGGCCTTGTGCCCCCTCTTTTTTAGGAGCAAACATGTCTTCAGTAGTCGACATCTGCAATATCGCTCTCTCGAGGCTGGGGGACAGAGCGACAGTGACTTCTATCGATCCGCCTGAGGGAAGCGCTCAGGCCGATCATTGCAGACGCTTTTATCCCATTGCCTTAAAAACTATCCTTGCCACCTATAACTGGAGCTTTGCTACAACGCGCAAAGAGCTGGCGCGTTTGACAGTAGAGCCTATCGGAGGCGGCTATGCATTCCCGATTCCTGCCGACTGTGTGAAGATCATTTATGCCTATCCGGTAGATGAAAACGGAAACGCAACCCGGCAGACTCTCCACTACGTCCGGGAATTGATCAACGGACAAGTCTGTTTGGTGGCCGAGCAGGAACGTATATGGATTAGGTATATCACCTCGGAGGTTAGGCCGGAAAAGTTCTCAGATGTCTTTGCTGATGCCTTGGCCTTCCTGCTTGCCTCTAATCTTGCGGGCACTGTTGTTCCGGGAATGACAGGCGTGCAGATGGCCGCTGAGATGATGCGGTTTTACGAAGACAGACTGTTGAAAGCGCAGGCGCAAGATGCTGTTCAGGACAGAGATCATCTGAGCTACAAGCCTGACTTTATCGGTGACTATAGCGACTGGGGGAGGGACGGACATGAGTGGCTCAACTAAAGTCCTTCAGCGCTCTTTTGCCGGCGGTGAAATTTCTCCGGAAATGTTTGGGCGAACAGACGATACAAAGTATCAGACAGGCCTTGAGACGTGCCTGAATTTTCTCTGCCGTCCCCAGGGCCCGATTGAAAACAGACCCGGCTTTGAGTTTGTGCGTGAGGTCAAAGACTCAAGCAAGAAGGTGCGGCTGATTCCGTTTGTTTTTAACGCTCAGCAAACCTTCGTCATCGAACTGGGGCACAAATACGCCAGATTCCATTCCTTCGGTGCCACGCTGATGAACGGCAATCAGCCCTATGAAATCACAACGCCATGGGATGAAGATGATCTCTTTGAACTTGAGTATGTGCAGTCAAATGACATCATCACCGTAACGCATGAGGATTACGCTCCGACTGAGATCCGGAGGTATTCCAACACCGATTGGCGACTGGCGACGATCAGCTTCTCTTCAACTTTGGCCACGCCCACAAACGTGACCGCTGTCAGAGAAACGACTACGGGCAACGAGGATAAGAACGCCGACAAGTACACGTTCCAATATAAAGTCTCCTGCCTCAATGCTGATAAGACAATCGAAAGCGAACCGAGTGCAGCAGTCTCTTGTACCGCCAACCTCTATGCCACAGGTACGACAATCAAAATCTCATGCTCGGCCGTGTCCGGAGCAAGTTACTACCGCTTCTACAAGAATCAAGGCGGCATCTATGGTTACCTAGGAGACTCGGAAACCACGTCCATCATTGATGACAACATTGCTCCGAAGACGGACATCACGCCTCGCCGATATGACTCAGTTGTCTCTTCCGGAAATTATCCGAGCGCTGTAGGTTACTTTGAACAGCGCCGATGGTTTGCAGGTTTTAAGACCGATCCTCAGCGTGTTGTTGCCACTCGGTCCGGAACAGAGAGTGATATGACGTACTCCCTGCCGTCTAAAGACGATGACCGCATCAACTTTAGAATTGCGGCTACAGAGTTCAATAAGATTCTGCACATTTCTCCGCTGTCTCACCTGATCCTTCTGACAACGGGCTCTGAGATTCGTATCAGTCCCCAGAACTCAGACGCGATCACTCCGTCTTCTATTTCTGCCCGACCTCAGAGCTACAACGGGGCCACGACAGTCAGGCCGCTCGTTTACAACAACAATCTGATCTTCGCTTCTGCCCGTGACGGCCATGTCAGAGAGCTCGCCTATCAGTATCAGGCAGGCGGTTTTGTATCCGGAGATCTTTGTTTGAGAAGTCAGCACCTCTTTGACTTCAAGACTATCGTGGACGCCACGGCACAAAAAGCTCCGTACCCCATCATGTGGTTTGTCTCCTCTGATGGAAACCTGCTCGGGCTCACGTACATTCCTGAGCAACAAGTGGGCTCCTGGCACCGTCACAACACAGACGGAGTTTTTGAATCCTGCTGCGCTGTTTCAGAAGGCGTGGAGGATGCTCTTTATTGTGTGATCAGAAGAACAATCAACGGAAGCCAGAAGCGATATGTTGAGAGGATGAGAACCCGAAACTTCAAAAATTTGGCTGATGCTTTCTTTGTCGATTCCGGCGCCACCTACAACGGGACGCCTACGACTACGATCTCCGGAATTGATTGGCTTGAAGGAAAGACTGTTTCCATTTTGGCTGACGGAGCTGTTCAGCCTCAGCAGAAGGTTGTAAATGGCAAGGTCACTCTCAACCACGAGGCCTCGGTCGTTCAGGTCGGTCTGCCGTATCAGTCGGACGTGAAAACACTCCCGGTTATTCTCCAGGATCAGTCCGGAGGTATGGGTAGGGTTAAGAACGTCTACAAGATCACGGTGCGTGTTAATAGAAGTTCCGGAATCTTCGCGGGCCCCAGCTTCGACAAGAACGACCTTGTTGAATACAAGCAGCGAACGATTGAGCCCTGCGGATCTCCTCCCGCGCTCAAGTCTGATGAAATTGATCTTCAGCTTTATTCAACGTGGACTCGAGGCGGCCAGGTGTGTTTGAGACAGCTCGATCCTCTGCCGGTCACAATGCTGGCCTTGACCTGTGATCTCTCGGCCTAACGTCCATAAACATTGAAGCTTCGCCGTTACCTTAGAGAAAAATTGAGGTAACGGCACATGGGTAAGTACGATCAATATGCTGGCGAGGATCTTGACGTTCCTCTGTACGAGGGACAGGGTTCCTCGTTTGGTTTTTCTAAGATAACTTCGGATGCGGCAAACGGTCTGGGCAGTTTCGGCCTAGGCTTTTCGATGGGACACAATGCGGTCAACGGCATTGTTGCCCCGATCCTTGCCTTCCGCCAGGCTAAGCAGCAGAAACAGCTCTACAAGATTCAAGGTGAGATTTCGAAACTGCAGGCGCAGTCTTTCCGGACAGCCGCAGAAGATGTTTTGAAGAGAGCTCAGCAGGAAGTTGCCGCGGTTACTTATCGAGCCGGACAAACAAAGGCCACCACGCGAGTGGCTCAGGCGGCAAGAGGTGTGGCTCTCGGAACCGGCAACACGGCAGAAGTGATGGCATCTCACGACATTGCCAAAGAGATGCAGGTTAATCAAATCCTCGCCAATGCGGTCGCTGAATCTTTCGGCTATCGGCGCAGGGCGGTCAACTATTCAAACAACGCCATCGCGCTCAATGCTCAAGCAAAGAATATCTCTCCATGGGCATCTGCAGTCGCCACAGGCATGAGCATTCTCATGAATCCGAACGGAGCAAAAGGCAATCCGCTTGATCCCAACTCCGGATCAACGGGATCCGGATATCTGGATAACGTCGTAAGCATTGGCAAGTTGTTCACGAGCGGCGCCGGCGGTATGAGCGGAGGAGCAGGAGTTTAAACATGGGAACAATGAAACTTCCTTCTGTTGATAATCCCTACGGTGTTCCGGTTGCGATTTCTCAGCCCGGAGGAATGCAGTCTGAGATCATCACTGCGCCAGAGAGCCCGATGTCAGTCCGACATGCGGGCGAAGCCATGAATAAGTTGTCCGGAGATCTTAGGGCCGCTTATGACAAGTGGCAGCTGGAAATTGATAAGACGCGCCTCGATGACTTATCGACTCAGCTTGAACATGCACGCATAGACCTCAGAGTTAATCCGGAGAACGGATACGAAACGCTTAAAGGCGTAAACGCTCTGGAGCGTCCTGACGGCAGGAGTTTGAATGATGAGGTCAGCGATGCCTTCAAACAACGCTATGAAAAGCTGAGGGAGCAGGCTGGAAATGCTCGAGTCCGAAGCGCCTTTGATCGTCTTTATCAAGCCTCAAGCCTGAAACTCAACGATCAGGTCAACAGTTACGTCACGAGCCAACAGCTTGAATACAAAGATGCAGTTCTCAAGAATCAACTGAGCCTTGCTCTTAACCAGGCAGCAGACGCAGATCCGGAAACAGCAAAGTCCGGACTTGTTGCGGCTCGTTCTATTGCTCAGCAGATCGGGGACTTTCACGGCACGCCTGTCGACATGATCAAAGTTCTGGGGCCGATCCACGAGCTCCGAGTGAGCAACATGATCGATGCGGGCCAGCTCTCTAAAGCGAAAGCCTACATCTCCCAGCACAAAGCAGAGATGGGTCCGAAGGCAGGGCTCAGATTAAAGTCGGCAATGCAGATGGCTTCCGACCGAGCGACCATCAACCGCTACACGGACGAAATTCTCAAGAAGGACAACGGCAAAGCCAGAGAACTTTTAGACAACATCAATGCTGTTCCGGAGAAGTATCGCGCTGCTGTCAAAAACAAGGTTTATGGAGCCAAGAGGGAGCAGGAAGCGCTCGAGAAGGCGACGAACTACGATAACCTCAATCAGGCCTTTCAGTTCGTGGATAACGGTGAGGAAGTCCCCGCCTCCCTCATGTCAACAATCAAGACGAATGATCGCGTTGGATACGAGAAGATTCAGCGGGCTATCGAGCATCAAAAGTTCCCTTGCACTGAGGATGATCCTGCCGTTCTGGGGAACCTTGAAGAGTTGGCAGAAACGGATCCGGAAGAGTTTGCTCAGACTAACTTTGATCAGTACCGCGGTTACCTCACAAAGCAGACGATCAAGACATTGAAATACAACGTCGAGAAACTCGATGATCAGCAGTACAAGGCTTTCATGGCCAAGGTCAAACAGCGCTGCAATGACGAAAAATTCAACGCCAAAAAGACGAAGAATGCTGTTCTTTCAGCTCAATCTCTCTACGCGGCTCGGACCCAGCAGGCCGAGAAAAATGTCCTAAGCAATGACACCTTGAACTCAATGGTCAACACGGTATTTGAAGGACAAAAGCCCGGGTTCTTGTTTGGCTACAACGATGTGTCCGGCGCCGACTTCAGACAAGAGAAGAAGATTGATTGGGAGGCTGTACCTCAGGCAGGCTTTAGAACTAAGGCCACAGAAGCCGACAGACTAAGCGCTGTCAACAATATCCGCAGTCGGTACTTCAACCTTCCGCCGCTTCAGAACCTCACGAAGCAGCAGTCTCAGCTGATCGATGCCCGGATGGGCGGTATGCCGATCAACCGCGAGCTCTGGGAAAGAGCTTACGCAGAAGCCAAGAGACAGGCTAAGAACAATCCCCGCAATCCCGCCGTTACTCGTGCGGCAGTGGAACTCATTGCCCTGCACATGGCGTTTGGAGAAAAATAAATGCCGAATCCTTTCATTACAGACGAACAAGCAATTGAAACTCCGGACGGATCTATGGAAGTTCCGGGAGAGCCGACAACTCAGTCCGTGGTTGCTAAGGAACCTATCGAAGGGCCGACCGTTGAGCCGGTCAATCCGGTTCCCCTTCCTCCTGCTCAGCCGTTCGATCCCTATGCGGTACTAGAGCGGAATGCTTACTCTGCCTCTCAGTTTGTTCTCGGAAAGGATTCCGGGCGCACAGCGGAAGTCTTGGATATTTCTCGCCAGCTCGGTATCTCTCCGGCAGAAGTGGATGCTGACTTTGAGGGTTCAAAACAGCGCCTTGAGAAACTTCGCACGGCCAACACCTTGAAGCAGTCTCCCGGGCTTTCTGACTACATTACGAATAATCCGGACAAAGCTCCTGTTCTGAAAAACGACCTTAAGCCGCTGACTAAAACGGACATCCTTCTTAACGAACTCGCGGAAAAGATGGCCGCAAGCAATCCTGCCGAGCCTCCGAAATCTTTGACCTATGCAGATGAAGAAACTGAGTGGAAGCGGGAGGATGAAGACTATGAGCCCGAGGTCAAAACTCTTGACGGCTGGAGAGCCGGATATTTGTCCGGAGAACTGCAGAACGAGCAGGGCCGGATGTATGAGGATCTGCGTTTAGGCAAGATTACGAAAGACGCCGCTTTTGAAAAGCGTTCAAAAGAAATCGATGACACGCTGGCCGCACTGGACGAAAAGTTCAAAGACTCTTGGCTGTCGTATCCGACCATGAAAACGATTGGGCAGATGCTCACCGTCAGCGGAGACACTGCTGCTAAGGGTGCTGCTCTCGGTATGGGAGCAGGCGCCTTGGGTTTGGGTGCTCTTGCATTAGCGGGTGCGCCTGTTGCCGTCCCTGCTTCCCTTGGAGCACTGGGCCTCATGACAATGAGCGGCGCTGTCATGGAAACCTCAAAGGAAGTTGAAGGCGGTCTTGCTTACAAGGATATGCGGGAGGCGGGCATTGATGATGACGTTGCCCGAAGATTGTCCGGAACGGTTGGCTTTGTTAATGGCTCCTTGGAAGCCATCGGTGATGCCGTGCTCACGAAATTCGGAGGAAAGCTCCTAGGAATTACTGGCTTTAAGCAGATGTTCGGCCAAAAGGTCAAAGAAAAAACCATCGAAGCGCTCAAAAAGCCGACGTTCAGAGCCGCGGCGGTTGATGTGGCCAAGGCTTTCACAACGGGCCTTGCAACCGAGGTAGGCGTTGAGGAGCTTCAGGAAATTTCAAACATTGTTGCCGAAGAGGCCGCCAAGAAACTCACAAAAGACGTGCAGTTTGATTCCATTACTCCTGATGAGGTGATGGATAGATTGGCCGACATCGGAATTGAGACGATTAAAGGTGTCTGGGCACTGGGTCTTGCAGGCGGCGCAGTAGGTATGACGCGCCACATCTCTAAGATCAAAACCGCCCAAAGGAATCAGGAATTCTTTGAGAACCTTAACCTGATCGCTCCGGAAATAACTGCCCGAGAGACCGCACCCGGAGTTGTCTCCGAAGCTGTTCAAAATCAGGCTGAGAGCGCGGGCAAACCCACGATTTACGTGGACGGTGAAATGTTTGCCCAGACAATGCAGGAGAAAAACGTTCGTCTGGAAGACCTGAAGAAGATCAATCCTGAGTTAGGAAATGCTATTCAAAAAGCCGTGGCTTCGGGCGCAGACGTGGAAATCTCCACGGGAGACTATGCCGCCCACATTGCCGGAACGCCCTTCGGAGAAGCTTTGACTCAGCACCTTAGATTCAATCCGGACGAACTCAGTGCCTACGAAGCGAAGAAGGCCCGCAAACTTGTGTCTGAGTGGGTAGGCCAGAATGATTGGGATCTTTCAACTGAAGAGGGCAGGGAAGCGGCGACAAAGGAAATCAACCAGGCCGTAAATCAGGTACAGAAGTCTAAGTATGCTCAGGCCTTCGATGACCTGACTAAGAGCATGACTCAAAGCCTTATGGCCAGCGGAATCAGTGGCTATCGAGAGGAGAGAATTGCAAAGCAGTATGCTCGGCTGCAGGCGGCCAGTATTGTGCGTTTGGCCAAAGATGCCAATATCGCTCCGGAACGCATTGCGGAATTTGCGCCGAGGATTGAATCCTCTAATGTGACAAGGGATGCTTTCTTTCAAGAGCCGTTGGATGCAGCAGAGAAGTTGCGTGCTGACGCGCAACAATGGAAGGAAACAGTTGACAAGTTGACCGCGAAACCTCGTCAACAGCTCATTATGCTTAGGCAAACTCCACTGATAATGAAACTTCTGGGCGCTGACTTCCAAGAATTACGATCATCGACCCATGTTTTCGATGGTGTATATCCCGGGAATAAATCAAGGGATGAACACCATGAACATCTGATGATGACAAAGGATGTTATTAAACAGATTCCCGAGGCCATTACAGATCCGGTAATAGTGGCAAGAGATGAAAGACACAACTCTTTCGTGTTCTTTTTAGATATTAAAGATGCGAATGGTGAATCGGTAATGGTTCCTGTCAGTTTCGGACATCCGACAGAGAAAAAGCCTGTAGTCTTTAATACTGTTAAGTCTGCTTTTGGACGAGGAAGACTTCAGCTCGAATTGCAGGGGCGGAACAATGCACTGCTTTACATCAACATAAAAAAATTAAAATCCTTGTACGGAACACCCGGGGCAGATTCCCTTCGATCCGTCAAGGATTTTAACGCCGTGCTAAAGAATTACTTCTCTAACGCCGACGGTTCAAGTGTAAAGACAGAGGCCGACCTAGTCAAGCTTCGGGAGCAGTTCCCAGGATATTACCAAACCGAAAAGATTGAACCGCAGTCCATCAATGTTCCTGCGACGGAAGTTTTTTCCAAGCTTGGCCTGGAGCTTCCGGATGGATTTAAGCCGAGCAACGTCACTCTGATCAGCACAAAGCCTGTCACAGAAAAGTCGAACATTGAAGAGTTTTCCGGAGCGGTTTTGCCGGACAACGCTCCCAAAGAACTGGTTGACGCTTTGGAAGAAAAGGGCATTCGTGTAGAACTCAGCAGTAACCGAAAGACTGTGAGGGCTAAGGCCGTCTCTCAGCTGTCTCAAAAGATTCAGGACTCTCTTGTTTACTTCCAGAACGGAACAAACGAGCGCGGCGGCTACAGCCCGAAACAAAACACAATCCACCTGACTCCGAATGCTGACTTGTCCACCTTTGCCCATGAAATGAGCCACTGGTATCTTGAAAACCTGATGCAGCTGGCGGGAGAAACAGGTGTCTCCGGACTTATCAAACAGGACGCAGAAACCCTTCTGAAAGACTTCGGCCTCAAGTCGCTTGATGAATGGAAGAACCTCAGCATCGAGGAGAAGAGAAAGTTTCACGAGCGCTTTGCCTATCAGACCGAAATCTATTTGGCTACAGGTAAGCCGCACAATCCTAAGCTGATCACTGTTTTCAAGAATCTCGGCAAATGGGTCAGAGACGTTTATCGAGCTTGGACGGGAGGAGTGGCCGAGCAGAGAGCGGCTCAGTACAAATCTGAGTTTGGAGAGGAGCTGCCCCAGCTCTCTGAAGAAGTTCAGCGCGTCATGGATCGAATGCTCAATGCAGAAGCCGACCTCTACCAGGCTGAAGTTTCCGAATCTATGCGCCCGCTCTTTGATGAAAAGCCCAAAGACATGAGCGAAGAAGACTGGATCGCCATGCAGAAGGCGCATGATGAGGCGCTGGCGGACGGCGAAGCCCTGCTAAATGAAGCAAAAGCAAAGGACGAGAAGTGGTACTCGAACGCCAGAGCCAAGACTTTGCGGATGATCCAGCGCAAAGCCAAAGAAATCCGCGACAAGGTTAAAGAAGGCGTTACGGCGGAGATCGAGGCTGAGGCCGGAACTCGTGCTTTTGAACTTATCAAGAAGAGTAACGAAACCTTCGGCATCAATTGGAAATTTGATCCGGAAGCGTTGACGGCCGCCAAGATCAGTTCTTCCACGATCAAAAAGCTGAGCGCTCTCGGCCTAACGAAAAAGGGAGGAATGGCGCCGTCTGAAGTAATGGAACTCATGCGAGGTCAGGGCAATGCGTTCGCCACTGTTCAAGACATGGTTCAAGGACTTCTTGACGGAGCAAGAAAAGACGAGCGCATCGAAGAAGAAACAACTCGCAGATGCATTGAGAAGTATTCCGAAAACTTTACTCAGGCAGGCATCGATGCTCAGATTACTGAGGCTCTACAGAACGAAGCCCGGGCAAGATTTGTCGCAACAGAGTTTAAGTACTTGGCAGGAAGCCCTGCAGGAATCAGCCAGAGGATGATCAACGAGGCGGCTAAACGTTCTGCAGAATTGATGCTGGCCAACATGCCCGTTTACAACGTCAATCCACGGAACTTTGTGGCTATGCAGGCAAGAGCCTCTAGGAAGGCTTATGAAGCATTAGCCAGCGGGGATAAGGGAAGGGCCGCCGCATACAAGCGTCAGCAGTTGATGTATCTGCAGGCAGCGCTTCAAGCTCTTGATGTCGACAAGCAAGTGGATCGTTTTGAACGAATCCGCAAAAAAGCTTTCTCTGCAGATAAGAAACTTGCTAAGACTTATGACCTTGATGTCCTTAATGTACTTCGCGCTGTCTTCAATATTGAAGGCTTTGGAAAAACTAAACCCGAAGATGTAGACCTTCTGGCTGTAGAGAAAACTATCAATGCTTTTGAAGAGATTGCTCGTCCCACTTATGAGATGTTGGATGGAATATTTAAACGTTACAGAGGACTTCAGGGAGGCCGAGGGTACAGCACTTTGACTTACGGTGACTTCCTGGCCTTAGCAGAAGATGTGAATATGCTCTTTGCGATCTCTCGTCAATGGAAGGAAACTACTCGTGAGGCAAAAGCAGAAGCTCGTGAGCAAGCGGCTAAGGAGTTGATTGCCCAGCTGAGCACACAGAACCTGTCTTACAACACAGTGGGACAGACAGAGGCAACAACCGCTTATGAGAAATTCAAACAAGATGGCCTCCTGAGTCTCGGATCTGCGCTTGTTCGTGTTGAGTCTTGGTGCAACAAAATGGATACAGGCAATCCAAACCATCCGTTCAGATCCTACATCTACGATCCGGTTGCTCAGGCCACGGCTAAATTCCGCAACCGTAACAGTGAACTTCAGCAAAAGCTCGCAGAGATGATTAAACCGATGCAGAAGGAATGGCTGTCTCGGACGGACATCCACGCTCCGACTCTTAACTACACGTTTAGAACTAAGGCGGAGCTTATCGGAGCTCTTCTTCATACCGGCAATGAATCGAACAAAGAAAAGCTCTTGCTCGGTGGTAGAGGAAAGGGGAACGCCTGGGCCGAGATGGTTGAAGACCAAGAGGGCAATAAAAAATTAGATACTAAACGATGGGATCAATTCATTTCCCAGTGTTACGCTGACGGCACAATCACCAAGGCGGACATGGATTTCGTACAGCAGGTATGGGATCTTCTGGAGTCGACAAAGGAGGATGCGCAGAAGGCTTACAAGAATCTATACGGGTACACCTTCAAAGAGATTGAAGCCTCTCCGATTCAAACTCCGTGGGGAGAATATCGAGGCGGTTATGTTCCGGCGACAACGGATAAATACCTTGTGGCAGACAAGGCCACGTTTGATGAAATTGACCAGCTTACTAAGACAGACTCGCTGAGCCAAATGCCGGTATCAAATCCTGGCTTCACAAAAACTCGAGCCTCTGACTATCACGAACCTCTGAGCTTTGATATGGCGATCATTTCAAACCATATTTCCTCAGTTCTGAGATTCTGCTATATCGCCCCAGTCGCTCAAGATGTCGCCAAGCTGCTTATTAATAAGGATCTGAAGGAAAGAATCGATTCTCAGGATCCTACGACCATGAAAGACATGCTTAAGCCCTGGCTTAAACGGTCCTATACCCAGGATGTGAGTGACGGGAAAAGCGGCTGGATCAGCAAGAAACTCAATGAACTCAGAGGTATTGCCGGCATTAACATCATGATGGGCCACATCGTGAACGCTCTGCAGCAGTTCACTGGGTTCTCAATTGCGCTCACTAAGGTTTCCGGACGAAATCTCATTGACGCTGCCGGAGTCTTTGCTCGTGATCCGAGGAAGGTAACGGAGCAGATCACTCAGCTTTCTCCGTTCATGATGTCTCGCCTTAATGACCGTGCAATGGAATTCCAGTCTCAGGTCTATAAGATTTCCTCAACTCAGGATAATCGCGTTACGAAGCAAAAGGGAATCTTCAATAAGACGGTAGCTGCTAAGGCTAAATACATTCAGCCTGTTCATGACTTCCTGATGCGCAAAGGGTACTTCCTGCAGTCTTTCTGCCAGATTCCGATTGATGCGATTACTTGGGTCGGAGCTTACAACCAGGCGCTGCAGAAAGGACGGACTGCAGAGGAAGCGGTTCTGGATGCTGACTCGGTTATCCGTACGACCATGTCCGACTTCTCTCCGGAAAACGTTGCTAATGTCGAAACAGGAAATGCTTTGTACCGCTCCTTCCTCGTTTTCTACAATTACTTCAACATGCAGTTCAATCTTCTCAATGAGCGCTTCCACGCCGACAGCATGGAGAAGAAACTAATTAAGCGTTACGGCATGTATGCTCGAGACGCGCTCTTAGTTGTGACGATTCCTTCAGTTGTTGCGAAACTTATTGAGGCGGTTGTCTTCGGAGATCCGGACACAGGAGATGATGGCGAATTCGGCATGGACGATATGCTAAGAATGCTGGCCTCGGAATCCTTTAAGAACGCTGTGGCTATGGCTCCTATTGCCGGACAATTCATTAACACTGCCGGCGCCAGCTTAGCTAAAGATCAAAAAGGCGGAGCTGTCTCTGATGTAGCGCAGTTTATCTGGGGAACCGATCCTTACGTGGGTCGAATTATGACAGCTCCCGCTTACGGCCTTATTGAGGGTAGCGGCAAAGCGATTCAGCAAACCGTTGAGATTCTTAACGATGAGGATGTGAATGCCCGTTCCTATACCCGCAATATGCTGGATCTTCTCTCTGTGGTGACTGGCCTGCCGCTTGGTTTCCTCAAGAAACCGCTGGGCTACATGGCAGGAGTTGAAGCAGGAGATATCCAGCCTGCAGGGGCTGGCGAATTTGTTCAAGGAGTTCTTTCCGGCAAAGCGAAGAAGGACTAAGAACCCGTCCATAAACCTCCTTGCTGTCAAATGAAAATTGATGGCAAGGAGATCGCTAATGTCAATTTCACAAGAACTTCGGAGAGCCGGTCCTTATATCAGTGACGGCTCGACAAAGGCCTTCACATTCAGCTTTAAAGTGATGAAGAGATCCGACTTGTCCGTTGTCGTTGCTGACAACAAGGACACTTCGGTCTCCGAGACGCTTGCCTCAACGAACTACACGGTTACGCTGAACGATAACCAGGAGAATTCTCCAGGAGGCACGGTCACTTTAAACAATGCGCTTCCGTCCGGAAAAGCGCTGGCGATCCTCTCAAATGCTCCTTTCCTTCAAGAAAAGGTCTTCACTAATGCCGGGGGCTTCTATCCGGAAGTCCTTAATGACGCTCTCGACACTCTGACTATTTACTGCCAGCAGCTGAAGGAAGCACTTGGCCGATGCCTGATTGTTCCAAGCACATCAGAGCACACACCACAGGAGGTATTGGCAGAAGTCCTTGAGATCGCTTCCACTGCCAATGATTACGCGCAGCAGGCACAAGCCATCTATGACACAGTCAAAGGTGATGTTGCGGAGATCAAAGCGCTAAAGGACGAGATTGATGACCTAGTCCTTACCTTCCAGACGATCGAGCAACTTGCGGCCCAGGCGCAGGCCAACGCTCACTCGACGAATGACGACAAGATCACGTGCCAGCAGGCCCTTCAGCAGATTCAAGCAATCGCGGCGCAAACCGGATTCTCTACCCGGACAAGCCCGACGGTATCCGAGTCGGAGACTTTCCCGCTTTCTAATCTCACGCCTTTTGCCTATGTAAAGGTCGGAGACCTGGTACTTAATTCGACCAACGGCGATCTGTTTCGGATTACCACGGTAACGGCAACAACCGCGACCGTCGGCACGAAGATTTCAAACCTTCGCGGCCCCCGCGGTGAGCGCGGTTTGCAGGGTAGTCCGGGGCCTGCGGGAAGTCCGGGCGAGAGAGGGCCTATGGGTCAAAGCCCTTATGCCACGTGCTTTGGGCAGTTTGAGGTCAACGAGGAAGGCGTACTCCAGCTTGAGTATGTGGGCCTGGCGCCGGCTCAGTTTTCAATTAACGACAACGGAATAGTGGAGGCTACATATGCCAACTCTTAGCATTGGCAAAGTCCGTTATGTTTGGAAAGGCACGTGGAGCGCCACGGCTTCCTATGACATTCTTGACCGTGTTCAAGACAGTGACGGTTTTATTTATGAATCCATTAAGGCGGTTCCCGCGGGTACCGTGCTTGCCAACACGAGCTATTGGATAAAACTTTCGGTTCAAGGCCCCCGCGGTTTGAAGGGGGATACGGGTAATGACGGGCCAAAAGGCGATACGGGCGAAGCACCGACGGCCATTTTGTACACAGAGCAGAACAACCTGACAGACGCTCAGCGGGCACAAGCTCGAACAAATATCGGATGGGCCGCAGCGTTCGCCGCGTCTTTTGCTTCGGCGATAGCGGCCTGGGTGACCAGCACTTTGGGCTCAAAGATCGAGGCCTATCTCGTACCGATTCTCAAACAGCTTTGCTTAGATAACGGAGCAACTCAAGCGGAAATCGACGCCCTCGAAAACGAATCTGATTCATAAGGAGCAGTATGACTACATTATCTGAAATCAAGGCTGAGTACCTATCCAAGGCGTTATCCAAACCCGTGGCGAAGTACGGCGTGAAGATGGGCAACGGCAGAATCACTTCCTTATCTGACGCCCAAGGCTTTTGGGTTGAGCCATGTTCAATCGAGCTTATCGCACTGGTTGATAAGAAGTACCTGAAAGGCGACAAGGTTCAAGAGGAAATTCCGATTGAGCCGTTAAACAGACCCGAGGGTTTCCAGTACGGATATGACCTCTATACCTTCACAACGCCTGGCCTTAAACAGGACAACCTCAAGGTCGAAGTTTTAGAACGTCCGCTTATCGGTCAGGCTAAGGTCAAGTTCAAGGCGGGTCAGCAGTTTGCGGTCAAAAGCCAGTTAATTACTGACGAGCTGTATCAGAGCTTGGACGGCAAATATTACACACAGGCTGAATTGCCTGAGAACTCCGACGACTTCTGCAAAGAACGTTACAGCAACGAGATCAAGGCGGAAAGAAACGCACGAATAAGCGACACAGACGACTATGTGAAGTTGCCTGATATCACCGTTGCTAGGTCAGCAGGAGCCAAGAGATCAGCACTGGATGACGCAGACCGCATCAGTCTTGAGACATACCGACAGGCGCTCAGAAACCTGCCAGAAGTCGAAGGTTTCCCGTTTGTGGCGTGGCCTGTATTTCCGACTGCACTTGCCTATGAGTTACAGCAGAAAGTCAATGCAAGACAAACAATGAGACAAGGAGGTTTTTAAATGGCATTATTGAAATCTTTAATTCAGCGGCTACTCGATAGCCGAACTACTCCTGAGGAGGCCGGGCATAGCGCTATGCCTAGTGCGACAAAAACGACTTTCCTCAGCAAGGATGAAGCAGTCGGCTCTTGGGGGACACTCAATGCTGGAACGGCACCCGCTGATGGATATTTATTTGTCAATGCTAGTGCCGAGGACAGCACGAACAGCGAAGTCAGAGCACAACTTGGCAATCTTTTCCATGTGTCTGCACAAGCACCAGCACCTAAGGGTTTGGGCGTCACAATACCCATGAGCAAAGGAGCTTCATATACCGTGGAAGGAGCCTTTGTTTCACACATTACAGTTGGCTTTGTTAAGGCAATCGGGGGGGGGTATAATCGCCTTGTTTGGAGGACTCTGTCGTGCTTAAGAGCCTTATCCAACTTTTCGCAGAGAAGTTTCTGCAAAGTAAAAAGTCTTGGGTTTCTGAACAGTGTGCTCCGATTGTCCGCAATGGCACAAACATTCCTTGCACAAGCACCACGGACTTCTTTAGCTATGTTGCACCGAGCAACGGCTGGGCGACTTCTCGGTGCAATTCAAATACAGTCTCAGCTCTTGAAATCCAAGTCGAGAACGGGCAGATGGCACTTGCTTCCATTCTTAACGGAAACACTGCGGGAGCTGGGATCTGTTGTTACGTTAAAAAAGGGACACAGATTAAGTTCTTGTGCCGTGGCGGAAGTACAACCGATTATTCTCTTTGGTTCTACAAAGCAAGTTCAGACTTTTAATCCTTTGACAGGAGGCGCATTATGCTGAAAAACGTATTGAGCCTCCTGCTTTCAAGGTTCTACAGCAAGCAGGAGAATGAGGCGGTGGCACAACAGGCAATGCCCTCTCGGTCGATAGTAGCCTTAGTTCCAACAAAAACTAGTATTGATTTATGGGGTGTGGTGTTTGAAGGCACTGCTCCAACCAACGGTTACGCATCTATCTCATTTACTGCGTCTTCTGATTTTTGTATTGCTTCCGCGCAAAGTTACGAGGCTCAAACTTTTTCCTCTCCTAAGGTTGCAGGAGATATTTTACGGGCTATGTGCCCAGTAGCCAAAGGGCGAAAGTTTATTCTTTGCGCTAGAAATGCCAAAAATATAACTTGTGAATTTATTGAAACTATCGGGGGGGGGTAAAAATGCTTTTCTGCAAGGAGGTAGCCTGTGCTTAAACAGCTTATCCAGCTCTTTGCGGAGAAGTTCTTGCAGGGTAAGAAGGAATGGGTCGGAAGTCAAGGTCTTTTCTCAAACCCAAATCCCGGAACAACGTTCTTTGTTAACCACGCTCAGGCTCAGCTTTATACGCCTCCAAGTGATGGATGGATTACATTCGGCGGAAACCGGCCATCGGTCAATGTCGGCATTACCGGAAAGCTGGGAACGTGTTGCGTTAACTCTCAAGGTTATCTCAGAATTACAACTCCGGTTCGGAAGGGGAATACCGTTAGTCTCTATTGCGAGACAGACGATCAGCAACCGCTTGAGGCAAAATTCGTTCCCAGCGAAGGGGCAGCGTAACACTTCACTTGTAGGAGGTGCGTCATGCTGAAGTCGCTCCTCCAGTTATTACTGAATACCCGAACAACAAAAACCGAAGCCGCGCATTTTGCCCAACCTGCCTGGGGAGCCTCTCCAATAGTGATGACAGGAACCGACGTTAATGACGATTGGGGCTCTATCTATCAGGGCGTAATGCCTAACGACGGCGTTCTTGTTGTCTCATTTACCGGAACGAATGAATCCAGCTATGCGGCTGGCCCCGGGGCTCAGTCGCTAGTTCCGTGGGCTAATGGCGGCGGCAAGTTTAGTATGCCCGTTACAAAGGGTAGTTATGTCAGCCTTGGCGGAAACCATGTTAAGGATGTCGAACTACGGCTTTATCCGCTAGCTGCTTCCACCTAACCGCTCCGCCCCTCACTCGAGGGGCTTTTCGTCAGGTGTGCGCATTGAACTCTGGAGCGCTCCTACCATGTCTAAAAAGGAATAGACATGGAAACAGATTTCAGCCTCAGTGAGTTTGCCAGCACGGTAAACCTAATAGTGTTCACGCTAATTCTTATATGCGCGGCATCGGGCTCTGCTATGCCGTACGTGCGAGCGGAACGAGACTGGAATTTTCCGCGCTGGTTTGTTGAATTCATATCCTCATGTGCTGCCGGCTTCATTGTCTATCTGATCCTTCGCACCTCGAAACTCAGTTGGGAGTGGATCGGGGCCTGCAGCGGAGTGTCTTCTTACTTCGGCCTGAAGATCATGAACACTCTTTACGGTGTCGTCACAGGCAAATTAAAACTTACCGTACACAATGGAGCGAACCATGGCAATTAGTATGCGCTCGTTTATAGCCGGACTTATAAAGCTGGTTTTGTTCTTTGCTTTTTATATGGCAGGGTGGCTCACAAACTCTCAGCTTAACCAGTACACGATCGTGTCGCAGCAAGACCGGATCAACAGCCTGGAGAACGAAACCGCGCTTCAGCGCCTCCAGATTAACGAGCTCAACCGACGAGCAACTTCAAACACCGAGAGCATTAAACAGCTCACAAAAATCCAACAAGACTTAGAGACACTGAAATCAGAGGTGCAGAGATTGCACGGCCTGAAGGAACCTAAATGAGAAAGCAAGATATTTTGTTGTACCCGCCTGAATTAGCAACTCAGTTCATATCTGAGTTTGAGCAAGGTCCCAAAGGCGGACCGGCCCTTGAATCCTACAAATGCCCCGCTGGGGTGTGGACGATTGGATTCGGCCACACCAAGAACGTGCATCCAGATGAACACATTACGCGGGCCGAGGCCTATGACCTTTTAGACAAAGACCTGATCCATACTCAGGAAGAGCTGGCAGCGCTTGTTCATGTGCCAGTGACCGAGAATCAGTTTATTGCCCTCATGTCTTTCGTTTTCAACTTCGGAATCACGAAGTGTCGCAGGTACACACTCTTCAAAATGATTAACGCAGAGAATGAAGACGGAATCCGAGAATGGTGGCCGAAGTATGTGAATCCTGGCTCCAAGTTTGAAGACGGCCTGAGGCGCAGACGTTACGCAGAACTAGAACTCTTTTTCAGAAAATGATCCGAATAATTTTAGCCACCGCCGTCGTCATGTTCTCCAGTGTCCTGGGGTATCACTTCGGGCAACAGGAAACGGAGTTACGTTGGACACAGGAGCGGGAGCGAATACTTGCTCACCAGATCGAAACGTTACAAAGGAGAGATCGTGAGATTGCTCAGTTGGAAAAGTCTATTACTACTCTCAATGATTCTGCTCTCAGGGTGCGCGAGCGAGACGCCGCGATACAGCGAAAGCTACAGTCCGAACTTGGAAACTGTAGTAGATTTAGACCAGCACTTGAAAAGTGTTCAGAAACTCTTAGCCAATGTGCAGAGCACGCAGTCTCTGATCGAAGAATCATTGAGAGATGCGCCATCCAATTGAGGTGACACAATGAAAATTGCTAATGTTTAAAAAAAAGATTAGCTATTAAGCTTGCGATCAAGAATGAGAGAAGAATTGCGATGCTAACAAAGACGGACCCAATGTCAATCCAATTTCTGGGCTCTTGAAATAGCAATTGAGCCGCGTACGAGGCTAATGGATAAAGAGGAGGTACAAGGAGCAAAGACCAAAGATCGAAACGCTTAATCACTGTAACTATCGGTTTTTCTGGGAGCATCTCCCAAACGAGAACATCGATAGTTTCTGTGACCTTTTCATTTATTTCGGCGTTATGCATCATGAAGTATTCTTTTACCGTTGCTTCCGTGACATCTTCGCCTCTGTTTTCTAGTTCTTTGTAAACGATGCGCTCTTCTATTGTTCCCCTTAAATTTGTTTGGTTCTTCAGAAAATTAACGATATTTGCATGAGCCTCTTTTCGATCCATTATTATCTTCCAATGGTTATTTCAGAGATTCTTTCATGTAAAAATTTCGAGAGCGGATCGTCAGCTCTAGAAGCTTGGGAATTCGTTGAAAAACCAGCTTCTTTCGCAAATGATCCTAATTCTTTAGGATCATGCCTATTTTCGTAGGAATGCAGAGTAGGGGTTTCTAAAAGGCACACTTGTAGTTGGCAGATAATCTGGCCTTCTTTTAATCTAAAAGGGATAGAGCCAAAGTTGTGAATAACTAAAGGCATTTTCCCCTTAAATCCTGGGTTAATAAAGTTTGCTTTAGCAGCGTCTATTCCCCAGCGAACAAGACTGCTGCGATTAAAAATTTGTCCGTATATTTGAGTTGAAAAAATCAAAGTTTCGGCAGTATGACATACCGCCAATTCACCTGGTTTTAGAAGAAAGCCATCCTGAGGAATTTTTCTTGTGTTTTCTAACTGGCTTAAACTCTCTTTTGATACAGACGAAAAATCGAGTTCTCGGGTATCTGGAGAATGGAGGGTATAGGAGTCGCCCAAAGAAAGATCAATACTTGCGGGTTGAATCCTATCAGCGGGTAGTGGAAGCACCGATAATTGTTTATCCCTTATTGCCTTAAGGATCCCACTATCATTAAGAACAGCCATGGTCAATTCCGATTAAAAACTATAGATTAAGATTGCTTTGTTTGGTGCAAAATTTATCACAATGGAGATTGGGTAGAAGAAAACTAGGTAAAAAAAAATACTTAAGCACATAAGAAAGTATATTTAAAAAAAATGTTTTTTTGACTATTTTTCATTTATATAACGGAAATTTAACGGAACCGTTTAGCACATCTATCTGAATAAAATATAAATATCGGTGCCAGTCCCGGGCACCAAAAACGATTTCAGACCTCGCAGATCTGCGAGGTTTTCTTTTACGTCTTCGAAATTCTTGTTGTCGCATTTTAAATCCCATCTTTCTTAATTAACAATTAATTACAAATAGAGCAGGTAGCAGCATTTGCAAAAACTGATTTTTGAAGATAGAATTTCATTTCTCTGTTGCCCGGGTGGCGAAATTGGTAGACGCACTAGCTTCAGGTGCTAGCGCCTTCGCGGGCGTGCTGGTTCGAGTCCAGTCCCGGGCACCAGACCTAATTCCTAAGACCTCGTCGATGTACGAGGTTTTTCTTTATCTGCAGGCTGTTCGGAGTGATCATTCCGTTTTGTCCTACCGTAACTCCCGTGACATAGTTCTATATTGACTTAAATGTCATGGGAGGCTTAG
>ERZ791921.596-NODE-596-length-21317-cov-3.347945_pt1 | contig 21317 bp, 19 predicted proteins | sample MGYA00510135_ERZ791921 | MGnify/ENA primary metagenome ERZ791921 (study PRJEB30046, sample SAMN00792070) | human gut metagenome | study: EMG produced TPA metagenomics assembly of the A metagenome-wide association study of gut microbiota in type 2...
TGACTGATGCCCCGGAAAGCCTGTAAAACAGGCACTTCCGGGATACACAAGACAGAACAAAAATCGACTTCCATTATCAATAGGTGAGTGCTAATTATTTGTGAATATTTTGTGAAATTATCAATCCTTTTTCTCTCTATCGATACTGCCACACTAAAGAGGATAGGAGAATTCTTGCAAAGTGTTGTTAAAAAAGTAAATCTCTAATATTATTCTTATACTATTTCATAATCAAAACCGTCGCCAGAATACAGACGAATCCAATCAACTCTGCCGGTGTAAAAACGGAATTCAGCCAGACCGCTGACAGGCACGCCGCCGTCAGCGGTTCCAGGCAGGCAAGCACCGAAGCGCGCACCGGTCCCGTCAAAGAAACTCCCTTTAAAAAAAGAGTATACGCAACCGCACTTCCCAGTATCACAAGCACACCCAGATAAAATGCGGCATGACCGTCCAGCCCCGCCGGAACTTCCCAGATGCGGACGGCTCCCGATAAAAGCACGCCGCCGATAAACATTCCCATCCCGGTTGCAGGAATACTTCCCCACTGCTTCACCGGATTTTTTGAAAGCAGGAAATACGCAGCTGCGCCGACACCTCCCATGATTCCCCAGAAAAGTCCCTTCGCCGTCAGTTCCATGCCGTCCAGTCTTCCTCCCGTCGCGATCAGCCAGACTCCAAAGAATGCCAGACAGATACAGAAAAACGTCCGTTTCGTGGGCAATGTACGTTCTGCCGCGCATACAAAGACCGCCACAAAGATAATCGATAAATTCTGCAGCACCGTCGCCGTTCCCGAATTGGTCCATTTGATTGCATTTAAGTACGCATACTGGGACAGCACCAATCCCAGAAACGAAAACAGCACCATCTGAGCCATCGCTTTCTTATCCTGAACCAGTGCCCGCACCGGCAATTTTCCCTTCGCAGCGGCAGCAAGCAGAAGAATCGTCCCCGCCCCCAGCATTCTAAGCGCCGTCACCCACGCCGCATCAATCGGGTAGGATGAAAACAGTGCCTCCCCGCATGTTCCCGAAAATCCCCAGCTAGTCGCGCCGATCATGCAGCAGAGAGCGCCGAGGCGGGCAGACGAAGAAGGAACTTCTGTGGAATTTGATGCCTGTTTTTCTGTGGCATGATTCGACTCCTTTATGTTCATTTGATTCTTTCCATCTCTATTCCTTTTTAACATCTTTCATTTCTCCACTATTCTTTTATGAGTTTCGTTCTTTTTCATTGACTTTATCATTATATCGGTATTATCTTTATTTATATATAAAAATATCGGCTTGTTTTTTCATTATATTGAGGTTATTATGATTACAAACTATCTTTCCATAAATTCTGACCGGGAGGAAAACCTGATTCGTATTTTCCCGGATTTTCCGGTTTCGGTGTACCGAACCGACTTTTCCGATCCGTCTTATCAGCTTGTGAGCTGGCACTGGCATGAAGATTTCCAGTTCTGCCTGGTCGAGCGCGGCGAGGTCTGTTTTCAGACGCCTGGTTCCAGATTCCCGATTTCGTCCGGCTGCGGTATTTTTTTAAACCGACAGCTCGTCCACAGCGCTTTGCCATTGACGCCGGATTCCTCCTACTACTGCATCAATTTTTCCCCGGCGCTTCTGACTGCTGCCAGCGGGGCTGCTTTGTCGGATGCGATGGTTCTGCCCCTTTTGAATGAGGAAACCTTGTCTTTTTTCCAGTTTGACGCCCTCACACCCGACGGTTCTCTGCTGACGGACTCCATCTGCCGTATTTTACAGCTTTCAGAGAATCACACACCTGAAAGCTCGTTTCAGGTATATGGTATCCTGTTTTCCCTCTGGATCATCGCCTGGCGCTTTCTCCGTCAAGACGAATCCACGTTCAATAAACGCGGCGATACTTCTGCCGCCAACAGCCGCCTGAAAGAGATTTTCCACTACTTGCAGGCGCATTACTCGCAGAAAACCACCCTGCGCGAGATCTCTGACGCAGTCTGCCTCTGTCCGGAAGAATGTGAACGTTTTTTCAAACGGATGACTGGCATCACGATTTTCCAGTATCTCCTTGAATACCGGATCAAAAAAAGCCAGGAGCTTTTGAACAACTCCCGCCTATCTATCGCGGAAATTGCCCAAAGCTCCGGCTTTACAACACAAAGCTACTATTCTTCCTGTTTCAAACGCCTGACCGGATGTACACCGGGGGCGTATCGTAAGCGGAAAATTTCTCTTATAACTTTTCTTTAAGGAATTGCTTCTTCTTGAAACTTCCTTAACCGTGTTCTCATCCGATTCTTTCCATACACAGCACAAACGAGACACTTTGCATCCCTGTTTTATCAGGGATTGCAGTTCTTACATGGTTCATATCCATGTGCAATCACTTCATCGCGCGTACCGGTAAATTCCTGCCGGTTTGCCGCCTTCATCTGGGTGACAGATGTGCAGCTTGGAAGGTGAAATTTTTTCGAGTTGGTATTGAGAATGTAGGTCTGAACCGTCGCGCTGCTTCCAGAGGATCCAGCGCCGCCTCCCGACGAACCAGCTGCTCCCGATCCAGCCGATTGATTCTGGCTGCTGCCATTTCCAGCCGTTCCCTGTCCGGCTGTGCTTCCCGCACTTCCAGAACCGTCCGCCCAGCTTTCTCCTGTCGCATAATCGATCGCAATACCAGGCTGGACATTATAGACGTACACGCAGAACAGCACTCCCTCGCCCTGATCCTCGACGGATTCCGCCTCCATCAGGACGCCGGAGGCAACCAGATTATTGCCCTCAAAAACCGGTGTCACGCGGTACATGACATGGTTTCCGGTTTCTTTCACGTAATCGGCTGTCAGATTTTCAAATGGCAGCATTCCCTGTACGTTCAGATAGCGGGTTCCGGTAATCAGGTTTTTGACATTGGCATTCTCCGCCGTAAGCTGGTAGCCGATCAGATGACAGCGGTTATAGAGATACTTTCCATCCACATTGTCATACTTCGCCGTATGCCAGCCCGTCGGCTTGACTTCCCCGATCGAGCCGCGCTTCTCCGTCGGCATCGTGTCCTGCGAAACCGAAGCATATGCCACGCCGCAACGCCCCAGGCTGTCCAGATCACTGTAACTCTCAAATGATACATCCGTCAGGTCCGCATCGGTAAAATACGGCACATTTCCATTGACCGCCACATACGGCTGACCGGAATATGCCGGTACATCCGCCAGATTAAATGACGTTCCCGAAGCAGAAGATACACGGTTTCCACCTTTTTCTGACGATGACACCGCCTGTGAATCTCCGTCCGCACTTTCCGCCTGATTTTCCTCCGCGCTGACACTTCCGTTTCCATTCAGACTTCCCTCTGGAATCTCCTGCGCGCACGCTGAAACAGACAGCATCGCCGCTGCAGCCAGCCCCAGAAGCCACATTTTCAATTTTCTCATATGAATTTCTGCCTTTCCATTTAAGCCTATCCCTTTCAGAGCCATGTAGATTTGCGCGTTCTGGCGCCTGATTTTCAGGTGCAGAACCGGCTCTTTTTTATATTTGACTTGTTTTTTATGTTTTTCTTACTCTTTTATATTGTACTTACTTTTTATGTATATTTTTTACCTGCGCACATACCGCTCTTCTGTGATTTTCTCATGCGAGGAACCCGCATATTCCTGCGTTTCTGCCAGCTTCCAGCTGCCCAGATCCATCTTAAAATACATATCTGCCGGATAATCCCGGTTCCAATGACAAAGAATCACTTCTTCGATCCGGCTCTCATACGGAACAACATCCTTGTCCTCGACAAAACAGTACTCTCCCGGCCCCGCCTTTTCCAAAAACGCTTCATCTGCCTGAATCTGCCCGGATTGCCCCAGTTGCCCGGATTGTTCCTGTTCTTTCGGCATATTTCCATTCACCTGTAAAAACTGTTTCTGGCTGTATGCATTCATCCACAGTTTTTTCCCACCTGTCAGCTCCAGAATACGCTTTCTAAGCACGCGGTCCTGGCTCTGCCGTCTGTGATTGAACATCATGCCGTTCTGATTATCCACACATACAATTATCTTCATCTCTCTTTTTCTCCCTTTTTCTATCTGCTGTACGCTTCATGTTTCCCAAGGAATCAAAACAAGCGTCAGCTCCTCCATCCAGGTCCGCAGATTGGGACGCCTGACTGCCAGCGTGTTGACAATCACCGATCGTACACGCACCGGCATCGTTTCTCCTTCTTTTACCAGCCTGCTCACATCGTTTATGACATAAAAATTGCCATTCTCATATCCCAGATACATCATCACATGTCCCGGAAAATATAGAAGTGTGCCCGGTTCTAATACTTTTAAAATCTGCTTTTTTTCTGAGCAGCGCCGCCCCGCCAGCTCTATTTTTCGAACTGGCATCTGCAACTGCCCGGTCGTATTGCGAGGCAGGATCCATCCAAAACAGCGGTACACTTCCCGGATATAGGAAGAACAATCCCGGCTCTCCAGCATTCCGCCCCAGCCGTAGCGGTCTCCCAGACACTTGAACGCCTGTTTAATAATTTCCTCATTTGTCAAGCTCAAATATCCCACCGATACGTCCCGGCTCATCGGAATCAATCCTTTTTGCCGGAAGAAACTGCCATCCGGGGCGCGGCATGGAAGCCAGACGATGTAATTATTCCAAGACAGTCTGTTCTGTACTCTCTGTTCTGCCTGTGCTTCTGTTGTCTCTATTACCGCTCCTATCCCTTTTTTTCTGTTTGTTTCTATTGTTTCTTTTATCTCTGGGATTCCTTCTTCCACGCACAATTCCAACACCGTCCCCATCCGAAGCCGGTATGCACTGGTTCCCGGATAGACTGCACTTGCTTCCAGCCAGACCATATCCCCTGTCACTACTAACGGATGGATCGGAAATGCCGCCATCAGCCATTCCGCCCGGTTCCGACAGACTGCCACCGACTCTGCCGATATCCAGCCCTCGCTGCATTCATTCCGGACATACAGATAACTCTCCTCCTGCACCGAACCCAAAATCAAAAGTGGTTCCCCGACCATACAGAGACAAAGTGCTGCCTCATCCCACTCCGGATCGGATGGATCCTCCTCATCGGCTAAAAAAGTCTCCATCGGAAACTGTTTGATCAACCCCTGTGAAGTCGCGATTCCATATTTGATATGAACATTTTTATCCACGGAATTTTGAGCATCACGCACAGTCCAATTTATCCCCTGTATCCCAAATGATAAGAAATTTCCACACCATTTATCATAAACAACTCTCTCTTCTTTGGCAAAGGCTTCATTTTTCAAATCATGCATTTCCGTTCCATATGTCCGTAAAATCCGTGCATTCAAATTTTCAATTTCTTCCGGCGTCATTTTTACTGATTCTGACACATTTTCTATATCGATCCAATGCTCTGCCTGGCATTGTTCCTTCGAAACATCTGGTGCGAATGATAAAAAAGACGATCTCATACGAATCGATCCAAAACAGCCTGCTTATTTTTCGTATCTTTTATATGATGCATCTTCCTTTTTTATACACAATAAGGAATCGGCAGCACCCTCAGCTGGCGTCTCGTCGTTTTCGAAAGTGCCCCAGCTGACTGACCAGCAAATCCATCAGATCCTCGCCGTCCATGGCATATCCACTCTAACTCACATTACTTATACTCAATCACATACCAAATCCAGAACTACCTCTTGCGTCTCACATTCCCACAAAAGGCATCTGCTTCCACGATTGAGTCCCCAGATTTAGTAATTCTCCGCATGAACCTCGAAATAAGCCTGCGGATGCGCGCATACCGGACAAACTTCCGGTGCTTTCTCGCCTACTACGATATGACCGCAGTTGCGGCATTCCCATACCTTCACTTCGCTCTTCTTAAATACTTCCTGCGCTTCCACATTGTGAAGCAGGGCACGGTAGCGCTCTTCATGATGTTTTTCGATCTCCGCTACCATACGGAATTTCGCTGCCAGCTCCGGAAAGCCCTCTTCCTCAGCCGTCTTGGCAAATCCATCATACATATCTGTCCACTCATAATTCTCGCCGTCTGCAGCAGATGCCAGATTCTCTGCGGTATTTCCCAGGCCGTCTAATTCCTTAAACCACATCTTTGCGTGTTCTTTCTCATTGTCTGCGGTCTTTAAAAAAAGGGCGGAAATCTGCTCAAATCCCTCTTTTTTTGCCTTGGATGCAAAATAGGTATATTTATTTCTCGCCTGTGATTCGCCGGAAAAAGCCTCCCTCAGGTTCTTTTCCGTCTGGGTTCCTGCATATTTGTTAGCCATTGCGTTGTCCTCCTTTTAATTGCATGAAAACAGTTCATCTTTTCTTTCTATTATAGCACGCTTGAATGTTTTTAATATATTTTTCAAAAGCATTTTTTTCCAAAATCCAGACAATCATTATCATCGGCTAAGCCGGTGTTTTGTTTTTCGCCCTATAAGAGCTCTTTTCCTGTGCTGGAGCCTAAAGACTCATCGAAAGGTTCGTCAGCCACAACATCAATTACTTATTAAACGCTTCTGCTGTATTTGGCAGGCTTGTCACAAGAATCATACTTGCCACAAGCATCGCCGCTATTTTCTTTCTTCGTTTTATCATTGTCTGCCCCCGTTCTTTTTCCGGTGTTATCCTAATTATTATATGTTGTGTAAATCGTGTTTTTGGTGAAATTCATGCGTACCTTCCTTGGTCTCGTGAAAATCCGGTGTTTTTCTATCAGCACAAAAAAAGCAGCAGGATTCCTCCCGCTGCTTTAAAATCTATTTATTTTTTCGTGTGCTTATACGAATTTTCTGCATCCCATACCGCGCAAACGCCGAAATCATTATGGCTTACAATGTTGGAGCCGATGCCACCCTGTTCTCTATCCATTCCAGTAACATGATTATAAATCAGTTTTCCGTATGGGAAACTACTCATGCGCCAACTATGGCCGATGCCGATTTCCCAATCGTTATATTTACTTAGATCCACATGATTTGGATCCGGCACATTTACGCTGCTTGCGGTATACAGGCATTCTTCGCAGTGCGTTACTTCACGGCCATCAATTTCGAGCACACCCCGCTTATTTACATAATATCCATCCGGTGTCACGGTATCTGCAAGAAGATAGCCTTCATCATTCAGCGCAATCGCTTCTACGTCCGTATTGTCGTAGCCTAAATAATACCATCCGCCATGTGTATGGCTCCAACGTGGAGCGCCAACAGCATCTATCATGTAAATGTTGGTGACGCCATTGTTCCACTCCGGTTTTGAAGTGTCAATTAATTTTCCAATCGCTTCATTCCTTATTTCTGCGTTTCTTCCACGATACAGATAATCAATGATCTCCTTTGACGATGGTCTATTGGTATTTGCTGTACCTGTAGCCTGTGCTGCCGCAGCGCCTATGGTCTGTACGACACCATTTATGGTCCACTGACCATCGGCATTTACATCATATCCATCCGGTGTCTTCCCATTTGTTACGATGTATCCGTTCGGAGCGAAATAGTAGCACTCTGAAATTCCATCCTTGTTTCCATCGATCCACTGCCAGCCATCGTGATACCAGGTTGTTCCTGTGGCATTTGTTCCGTACCACCATCCTGTTTCATTCTTCTGCCATCCGATCGGGTTATCTGCAAACACCGGAACAACCATGATGAGTGATAATGTAAGCGCAGATAACGCGATTAACTTCTTTCGTAACTTCATCGATTTCTCCTTTTTACTGCTTCTTTACATTCTCATAGCCATTCTCAGTCTCTACGACCATTACACCAGGCGCCGAAAAATAAATATATGAATTGCTACTGATGGCGGTTCTATTCGAACTTGTGCACTCAAACACGGTGTAGCCAATCTCATTCACACCTGCATAATGGTACGTATCCGTGACTCCGCCAAATCCCGGAAGCCACTCGGTATCTGTCAGCGTCTTGGTTGCCGGATCATACACGATCTTCATTGAAAACGAGTAAGTGCCAATATTGTATGCATAGGTTCCGCTATAGACATCGGTTGCCGGAGCCTGTGAATTTGCAACCGTGCCGTTTGACGTATTTGTCGTTACGGGTTCTGTGCTTACATTCTTCGTCTTTACTGCTCCTCCTTCCGTCCATGCCCCATCGCCGTTTACTACGTATCCATCCGGGGTCGTGGTATTTGAAAGCATATAGCCGCTGTTATCAAAGTAATAGCATTCTGCAATGCCATCTTTATTGCCATCGATCCACTGCCACTGTGACTTTGGGTAAGTGCCATTATCCTCCTGCCACCACCAGCCTTTTGAATTCTGCTGCCACTGGCCAGCGAGTGCAGTCGTTGCTGCGCTCATCATCATGACTACAATCATTGCAGATGTGATAAGCTTCTTTCTTATCTTCATATTCATCTCTCCTTTTTTGAGTATTTTTGTTTTCTTATAGTCTTATTATCTCACATAAGGATAGTTGTTTAAAGAGTGATCTGTTTTTCAGGTACGTATTTTTAAGAAAATTACAAAGTGATCGCACGATCATCACAAGCCTCAATATCTCACAGTTTTTCACTGATTGCACAGCACCGTTTCTTACAGAAGGTAATACCATACAGCCGGATGTCCTTCCGATCATCATTCAGAAGATATTCCTGATAACGGCGATCCCTGATCTGATCAATAGCCTTTTGACAAGTCATCTTCATATCGTCAAAGTTTTTTGTATATTTTAGTTCTGCGACGATTCCCGCATCTGGATCGTCCGTTTCTACGATGATATCCGCAAATCCTTCTCCGGCTTCAACGTTTGACTTTACAAGCCAGTCTGCGTTTCCAGTAAGGATCCCGACGAGAAGGTTATGATAAGAGCTTTCTTTTTCTTCTTTCCTTGCCTTTGTATCAAATACGCTGATGGAATTACTGAGTACGCGGTTTAAATACTGCTCGACACCTTCGGTATCTCCTTCTTCAAAAGCCTTCCAGAATGCTGTTAGACGCTCCGTGTTACTGAAGATCGACTTTTTAAACCACTCGTTAATCTGAAGACGAAAGACTTCTCGTACTTCCCGGTTTGGAATAATCAGCCGATAAGCTCCGTCTTCATTTCTTCCACTCTGCGTCAAATACCCGGTCGTAAAAAGAACGCTCCAGAGATTTTCGATGCTCTGATCGACCTCTTCATACGTGAGATCCAGGCGAAGCTCCTTTTCGATGGCTTCACCGTTGATCAGGCGCTCAATTTCATTCTTCGTCGTTTTATTTGCTTTATCGATAAAACGCTTTACGAGGTCATTTCCGCTTGTGTTGATCCAGTACGCTTCCGGCTTTGCCTCTTTGTCATCCTTCGCGCGGTCCACAAAATTTATTACATCCCATGGACAGTATACATCTGCATTTCCGAATCTGTATCCATCGTACCACTCCTTCACTTCTTCGAAGCGATCCTCCAGATGATAATCTAAAAGCAGTTTCCGCACTTCCGTATCTGTAAAACCGAACTGTTCGTCAAAACGCGTATCCGTGATCGACAGGATCTTGAAATTGTTGAGGCCCGTAAAGATACTTTCTTTCGAAACACGAAGGCAGCCGGTCAGCACTGCGAATGAAAGCGAATCGTTTGTTTTTAATGCTTCACCTAACAGTCCGCGAATAAAGTGAACCATTTCTTTGTAATATCCATGCTGAAATGCTTTATCCAGCGGGACATCGTACTCATCGATGAGAATGACTGTTTTTTTACCATAATGCTTATATAAAAGAGCCGACAGCATCTTTATAGAAGAAGATACAATGTCGGAATCTTCTTCCTGGACTGTCATATCTAAAAGTCGGCAATAATTCTTTTTATCTATATCCAGAAGTCGCTCGCTGTTTTTCAGATCATAAAATCTTTCAGCTTCCCGTTTGATCAGTTGAATACATTTACGTTTTGCTTCTGAAAAACTCAATCCCTCCACGTCCTTTAAAGAAAGAAAGATAACCGGATATTGCCCCTGATGCTGCTCGCACAGTTCCTTATTCTCAGAAACATACAGCCCATCAAACAGTGATGTATCCGTTCCAATCTCAAAAAAGCTCTTCAGCATACTCATGTTGAGGGTCTTTCCGAATCGGCGTGGGCGTGTGAAAAGATTCACTTCACCCCAATTTAAAAATAACTGTTCGATTAATTTTGTTTTGTCGATATAGTAAAAACCATTTCGACGTATCTTTTCGAATCCATCAATTCCAACCGGAAGTTTTAATTTTTTTTCCATAAAATCCTCCCGCTTTTACTTTTTTAGAACTTCTGTTTTCTTTTATTGTCTCACATTTTTTATAAAAAAGAAAGAGAAAGAAAAGAACATATGCAAAAACGCCGGATAAGAATCGTCGTCTTACCCGGCATTTTTCGTTATTTCTCTTCTTTGAATCTCTCGAAGCCCTTCTTGTCTTCCGATGTCACACCTCTCTTATAGAAGTATTGGCAGGTCTTACAGTTTTCCGCTCCGCGCCTCTTATATGGGCACTTTACTGTTTTCTCGTAAATGCAGCGGTTCCGTACCTTTCTCGTGATAAAGAAGGCAATGAGTCCCGCAAATACGAATCACATTTCTGTATTGACAATCGCTTCCGCTTCCCTTACGCCTCATCAATCGCATGCCCGATATCATGGCGCATATATTTGTTAGCAAAATCGATCCACTCGGTCGCCTTGTATGCGTTGGCGCGCGCCTCTTTCAGGTCTTTGCCCTTTGCAGTAACGCCCAGCACTCGACCGCCGTTTGTCACGATGTCGCCGTCCTCATCGAACTTCGTGCCCGCGTGGAATACATAGTAACCGTCCGTGTCTTTGAATTTCTCCAGACCGTGAATCTTGAAACCTTTTTCATATTTCACCGGATAACCATCCGACGCCAGAACAACACAGACTGCCGCATTGTCCTCAAATTCAAGCTCAATCTGATCCAGGGTTCCGTCGATACATGCCTCAAAGACTTCCACGATATCGTTCTTCATGCGCGGCAGGACAACCTGTGTCTCCGGATCGCCGAAACGCGCATTGTATTCCAGCACCTTCGGACCATCTTCGGTCAGCATCAAACCAAAGAAAATGATGCCCTTGAAGGTACGTCCTTCCTTCTTCATCGCGTCAACCGACGGCTGATAGATGTACTTTTTGCAGAATTCGTCTACTTCTTTTGTGTAGAACGGGCTTGGCGAGAAGGTTCCCATACCGCCTGTATTTAAGCCCTGATCGCCGTCCAGCGCCCGCTTGTGGTCCTGGGAGGAGGTCATAATGCGGATCGTATCGCCATCGACGAAGGAAAGGACAGAAACCTCGCGTCCTGTCATGAACTCCTCGATGACCATCTGATTGCCGGCAGAACCAAACTTCTTGTCCTCCATGATCTCCTTGACGCCTGCCTCTGCTTCCTCTAAAGTATTGCAGATCAGAACACCTTTTCCAAGTGCCAGACCATCTGCTTTCAAAACGATCGGCATCTTAGCGGTCTGTAAGTATTCCAGCGCCTTGTGCGGATCGGTAAAAGTCTCATAGGCTGCGGTCGGAATGTTGTATTTCTTCATCAGATCCTTGGAAAATGCCTTCGATCCTTCCAGAATCGCCGCATTTTTTCTCGGTCCAAATACACGCAGTCCCTGTGCCTCGAACACATCCACGATACCGCCGACCAGCGGATCGTCCATGCCAATCACGGTCAGATCAACCTCATGCTCTTTCGCAAATGCCGCCAGCTTATCAAATTCCATTGCACTGATCGGCACACACTCTGCATACTCTGCGATTCCTGCATTGCCCGGTGCACAATAAATTTTATCTACCTTCGGACTCTGAGCCACTTTCCATGCGATCGCATGCTCACGTCCGCCGCTGCCAACGATTAAAACTTTCATGTTCTTCTCCTTATATTCTTCCGTTTGCAATCGCATCGATCGCCTGCGGAAGCAGTACCCACTCTGCCTGTTCCATCACGCGCTGCTGCAGCGTCTTCGGCGTATCATCCGGCTGCACCTCTACAGCTTTCTGGAAGAGGATCGGACCGGTATCGGTTCCCTCATCCACATAGTGAACCGTCGCGCCCGTCACCTTGACGCCGCGCGCCAGTGCCGCCTCATGCACCTTCAGTCCATAATAGCCGACGCCACAGAAGGACGGAATCAGGGACGGGTGGATATTGATAATTTTATTTCTGTATGCCTCGATCATCGCCGCCGGAATCTTCACAAGAAATCCAGCCAGAACGATGAGATCCGGCTTACACGCCTTGACGGTCTCTAAAAGCGCCTCATCGAATGCATCTCGCGTCTCATACGCCTTCGGAGTCACAACAAACGCTGGGACACCGTGTTTTTTCGCGCGCTCAATCGCATAAACGCCCTCATTGTTGCTGATAACCGCTGCAACCTCTGCGTTCGTGATCTTGCCGTTATCAACCGCATCCAGGATTGCCTGCAGATTTGTACCGCCGCCAGACACCATTACAACGACTCTTAGCATAATGTTACTCCCTTTTCTCCTGCCTCAATAGAACCGATGATGTACGGTGTATCGCCAGCGGACTTCATTGCCTCCATCGCACGCTCTGCATCAGCCGCATCGACTGCTACAACCATGCCGATACCCATGTTGTAGGTATTGTACATCATATGCTCCTCGATATCGCCTTTCTTCTCCAGCATACCAAAGATTGGCGGAATCTGATAGCTGTCTTTCTTGATGACTGCGCGAACACCGTCTTTCAGCATACGCGGAACATTCTCATAGAAGCCGCCGCCTGTGATATGGCTGCACGCTTTCACAGTCACGCCTACATTCTTCACTGCTTTCAGCGCCTTTACATAGATACGGGTCGGTGCCAGAAGTGCCTCGCCAAGCGTGGTTCCCAAATCCTCATAGTAGGTCTCCAGTCCCTCTTTGTTAAGTTCCTTCTCAAACACCTTGCGGACCAGGGAGAAACCATTGCTGTGAACGCCGGTGGATGCCATACCGATCAGTACATCACCCGGTTTCAGGTTTTCGCCGGTAATCATGTCTTTTTTATCAACCACGCCGACAGCAAAACCAGCCAGATCATAATCTTCCTCCGGCATCAGCCCCGGATGCTCAGCTGTCTCGCCGCCGATCAGAGCTGCCTCCGACTGTAAGCAGCCTTCTGCAACGCCTTTTACGATATCCGCGATCTTTTCCGGATAGTTCTTGCCGCAGGCAATATAGTCCAGGAAAAACAGCGGCTCGCCGCCTGCACATGCAATGTCGTTGACACACATCGCAACCGCGTCGATACCGATCGTGTCATGCTTGTCCATGATGATCGCCAGTTTTACCTTGGTACCACAGCCGTCCGTACCAGATAAGAGAACCGGATCTTCCATCTCTTTAATCTTTGCCAGGGAGAATGCACCGGCAAAGCCGCCCAGACCTCCCAGCACTTCCTCACGCATCGTTTTCTTTACATGCTCTTTCATCAGTTCTACCGACTTATAACCAGCCTCAATATCTACTCCGGAATTCTTGTAATCCATGGTTTTCCTCCGTATGTCCTTGTTTATATTTTTAATGTTTATTTCTGTGCCAGATACTCTTTATGTCCCAGTTTCTGTAATTTCTCATCCTTACCGACCACTTCGTTCTTCATCTCCTCAGAGTATGCTTTTAATTTTGCTAAAAGCTCCGGATCGGAAGTTGCCAGAATCTTGGCTGCCAGAATACCCGCATTCTTGCCGCCGTTGATCGCTACCGTCGCAACCGGAATACCGGACGGCATCTGTACGATCGAATACAGAGAATCAACTCCGCCTAAATCCGAGGTTTTCATCGGAATACCGATCACCGGCATCGGAAACAGTGCCGCGCACATACCCGGCAGATGCGCTGCCTTACCAGCACCTGCAATGATAACCTTAAAGCCTTTCTCCTCAGCGGATTTTGCATAGTTAAAAAAGATGTCTGGCTCACGGTGTGCAGAAATGATTGTCATTTCATAATCAATCCCCATCTTGTCCAGAAAATCTGCTGCCTGTGCCATGATCGGCATGTCCGAATCGCTTCCCATTACAATTCCTACTTTTGCCATCGTTCATTCTCCTTTTCTCTGCATTGTATTTATTAGTTCTACTTATAAGTAATTTGAATAAAAACAGCCTTACTTATTAGTAATGATACTAGGTTTTTGATCGCAAGTCAATAGGGTTTCGAGAATCCTTCAAAAAATACTATGAGATTGCAGCCTCCTTGCTTTTATGTTATCCTTATTGGCATCACAATGATTACAAAGAGGTTCCCTAAATGAAACGGACATTATCATACACTATTACAAATAAAAACAAAGCTGACACCATCGGCGCCTTCCTCCGCGATGCCGGATATTCCCGCCGCATCCTCATCGAGCTCAAACAGAACCCTGAGCAGATCTGCCTGAACGGAACACCGTCCTGGCTGAATACACCGCTTCAGATCAGAGACACCCTGACGCTCTTTCTCCCGGACGAACCCGTTTCTTCAGATATTCTTCCGGTCAATCTTCCGATCGATATAGTATATGAAGACGAAGATCTCATAATACTCAACAAAGCCGCCGGAATGCCTGTCCACCCGTCCCAGGGACACCATGAAAATACGCTGGCAAACGCCCTCGCGTACCGGTTTGCCTCGCGCGGCGAACATTTCGTGTTCCGTGCCGTGAACCGCTTAGACCGCGACACCACCGGTCTTCTGCTGATCGCCAAACATAAAATAAGCGGCGCATTTCTCTCCGCCATGACTGCAAAAAAAGAGATACGCCGCGAATATCTCGCGATTGTTGCCGGTAAACCAGAAGAATCCGGCACCATCGATCTGCCGATCGCCCGAAAAGATGGTTCCACCATCGAACGCTGCATCGATATGGATCATGGGGAACACGCCGTCACCCATTACCGGTGTCTCGATTACCGGGACGATCTCGGCTGCTCCCTCGTCCGGCTTCGCCTGGAAACGGGGCGCACCCACCAGATCCGGGTCCACATGAAAGCCATCGGGCACCCGCTTTTAGGGGATTTTCTATACAACCCGGATTACCGCTTCATCGGACGGCAGGCGCTTCACTCCTATACGGTGGCATTCCGGCATCCGATCACAGGGGAAGCAATGGAGTTTACGGCTCCGATGCCGGAGGATTTTTCCTTCTTCTATTAATACTGCTTCCGCAGTCCCTTCGGATAATGGTTTTTCAGCGTCCCGCCGCTCTTCTTGCCCCATCCGAGCGAATACCCGTCCACACTCACAAGGCACCAGCCTTTTCCGGCGTCTTCCTCAGAAAGCTGGATCGTCTCGCCGCGCAGGTATGCCGCCGTCTCCGGCGCGTCGGCAGACAGGTTCACGTTCTGTTTTACCTCCGATGGATGCAGGGCAAGTGCCAGCGCGTGGGACGGCTCAAAACGGTTTTTCTTAAATTCTCCCATCTGAAGCCCCGGGCGAAGCACCCGCAGCCCCTTAAAATCGACCATCTCCTCCGGCGTCCGGTAAAGCTGGTCGCCAAACATCGTCATCGTACTGTCCGCTGTCCATTTCTTCGGCTCAATAAATATCTCTTTGCAGAAATCCTCATAGACTGCCAGAAGCTTCTTGTCCTTCATCGAAGCCGGATATTTACGCTTCACGATCTCCGGCTCACCCGTTTTTCGAAGAAGTGCCGCATAATGGCCTTCTCCCTCGGTCCGGTGCGGCCAGATACGGACCGTTTTCTCGATTCCATCCGTCACACCCGCCCCCCAGGCTGGAACGCCGTGCGAAAGTCCCGGATAGTCCGGCGTTTCCTCTAGCGCAAACTCTGGATGTGCCTCTAAGAAACGTCCGATCGCCTGCTCGTCCTCCTCCGGCGCAAAAGTACAGGTGGAGTACACCAGCCGTCCGCCCGGTTTCAGCATCATCGCCGCATTTTCAAGAATCTCCTGCTGCCGCCCAGCACAGCGACGCACATTCTCCGGGCTCCATTCCGTGACCGCCGTCTCATCCTTGCGGAACATTCCCTCGCCGGAACACGGTGCATCCACGATGATCCCATCAAAAAATGCCGGAAAATACTTCGTCAGCCGCCCGGAATCTTCATTTGTCACAACCGCATTCCGGATTCCCATGCGCTCGATATTCTGCGAGAGAATCTTTGCACGCGCCGGATGGATCTCATTGCTCACCAGAAGTCCTTCTCCGCTCAGTCTCGCCGCCGCCTGCGTCGATTTTCCGCCCGGTGCCGCACAGAGATCCAGAATCATTTCTCCCGGCTGCGGGTTTAAAAGCGAAGCCGCAATCATCGCGCTCGGCTCCTGAATATAGTAAACGCCCGCATCGTGGTACGGATGACGCCCCGGACGATCCTCCGCCCCATAAGCGAATCCCTCCGCCGCCCACGCAACCGGATTCAGAGAAAATGGAGCCTTCTTAGCAAATTCAGCCGGATCCGCTTTCAGTCCGTTCACGCGCAGCCCCTGTGAGCGCTCCTTATCATAACTGGCGATAAACGCATCGTACTCCCTGCCGAGCATCTGTTTCATTCGTTCAGTAAATGCTGCTGGTAAATTTATCATAGTTTTGTATTATCCTTCTTAATCAAACATATAATTCATCTTTCCTAAATAATAATACTATTACATAAACAGCAATTCCGTCAACTATTTCTGTCTCTTCTTTCCAGTATCTTTTCCGCCCCATTTTCCCACACTATCCTCATGATTCGATGGATATTTACGTTCGTTCTCCTCCCATTTTTTAGTTTCTCACTCACACGCGGAAGCAATCCGTTTTCCTCCAATTTTTCCAGCATCAGCATTGCACTGCACCGGCGCGGGGAATTTTTTCTCTGGTGCCTGCTCTGCGGCGGCTTTCTCTACTCCCAACTCTCCCTGTACCGCCCCCGCCAGGCAAAATGCTGCCTGCTTCTCCTCACTGCCGCTGCCCTGCTGCCCTATGCCCCGGAGCACCTCCCAGTCTGTGCTATCCTTCACACGCTTCTGGCGCTGGCGGCTGCACTGTTATTTCTTTATAATCTGTTTTATTTAAGCTTGCAGTTCTATCTTTCGTCCCCAGCTCCTGCCCGTTATTCCCAAACAAACTCCCATACTGCCTTTTTCAGCAAATTGACTCACTCTTTGGATTCTCCTGCTGCCCGTGGGCGCCTCTGCCTCCTGCTTCTCTGGATTTCTTGTGTTTTCTGTCTGGACAGCTGGATTTTATCGGGAATCATCAACAGTGCCATGGAAATTTGCCTGACCTTAACCGCTGGCGTACTGTTCTGGCTGTTTTTTCCTTCACTACGCCTGGCATCGAATCATCCGCATTCCCTGTTGTAATTCTTGCAAAGCGTTTTTAAAACATCTCCCTATCAACAAAAAAGCCAGTTCTATATCTCTCTTAATACACCAAAGATATAAAAACTGGCTTTTTACCATTCTTAGATTTTTATACCTGCTCCCTCATTTTAAGCAGATATGGTATGTAACCTTCCCGTCATACAGAGCCGGAAACTTCACCGAACGCCCACCTTAGTACACAATCTTGTACTCGCTGGAACCTTCTCCATTTACCACATAGTAAACGGCACGCTCTTCCGGTTTAACATACAGGGTCAGAGTCTCAATCTCGTCCTCTTTATGTCCCAGAGCTGCATATGCTTTCTTTGCTTCTGCCTCCAGCTTCTCGATAGAAATCTCAGCACCTGCGTACTGTACGTATGCAACTGTCTTTACTTCCTTCTTCGCAGCTGTCTTCTTTGCTGCAGTGGTTGTCTTTGTGGTTGTCTTTGTAGTTCTCTTTGCAGTTGTTTTCTTTACGGTCACATCTGTCTCCTTTTTCTCTGCGGCTGCTGCCATCTCTTTCTTCTCTGCGAGGGCGGTCTCCTTCTTCTGTACCGGCGCTACGGCTGTTTCTTTCTTCTCTACATGTGCCAGTGCAGTTTCCTTTTTCGGAACGGATGCTACTGCCGTCTCCTTTTTCTCCACCGCTGCAACAGCTGTTTCCTTCTTTGCCACTTCCGCTACCGCTGTCTCTTTCTTTGCGACTGCTGCCACTGCCGTTTCTTTCTTCGCCACTTCAGCTACGGCTGTCTCTTTTTTCTCCACAACAGACGGAACCTTTTTCTCTTCCGTTGAAACAGATTTCTTTGCCGCTGTCTTGGCTAATGTTTTCTTTCTCTGAACCATATATCTCATCCTCCTTCTCTGCTTTCTCCGCAACGTCTTCCGGCTTGTGATTCTGTGCTCACTCACACGGCGCAGCTTTTCCGCCTGCGGCAATGCCTCATATCCGATTCATTCCCGACAGTCGAAGTAGGGACACCGCCTAATCACATCCTTGTCATTCTGCGGTATCCCCATAATTTAATTGTCTTATATTCAAGTTTCCCCAAGTTGTCTGTCCATTCAGATTATCACACAAATGGTCTTTTTCCGCCCTTGATCCACCGTCAAGCACATCCTATCCCTATTTCCATGACCTTGTCTGAACTTTAACAAATTATACGGCAATTTCCTGTTTTTGTCAACAAAACCGCTCTTCCTACCGAATCGCCAAGTACAAATTATAAAATCCAGTTACACTGACGATCCCCACCATAACCGGCGTCAGGAATCGGATGCAGAACACCCAGAGTTTTCCCAGACGGAACTTCGTACCGTCCGCCTCGATCTCCGCAAGCAGATACTCCGGTTTCCATTTCCAGCCTACATAGTAGCACATCGTGAGTCCACCGAGCGGCATCAGAATATTATCCGTTACCAGTCCGGCGAAATCAAAGACCGACTGATTCAGGATTGTGACATCACTCAGGACGCCGAAGGACAGCGCACTCGGAATGCCAAGCAGCGTGATCGCCGTACCAATCACAAGCGCCGCATGCTTGCGTTCCCAGCCCAGCGAATCAATCGCAAAAGATGCACAGACTTCCAGAAGTGCGATCGCACTCGTAACGGCTGCGAAAAAAACCAGCGCAAAAAACAGAATTGCAAAGAAAGTTCCTCCCGCAATATTCGCAAATACCATCGGCAGTGTGCCGAAAATCAGTCCCGGTCCCTGTCCCGGCTCCAGACCGAAGGCAAATACTGCCGGAAAGATCGCGATACCCGCGAGAACCGCAATCACGGTGTCCAGACCACCGACGATCATACAGCTTTTTGGAATATTTTCCTTTCCACTCAGATAGCTTCCGTAGGTGATCGTGATACCCATACAGAGACTCAGGGAATAAAACACCTGTCCCAGTGCCGCGCTGACAGAAGAAAGCGTGAACGCCGAAAAATCCGGCTGGAAGATAAATAACAGTCCTTTCGAAGCTCCCGGAAGCGTCACGCTTCTGAAAATGATGACAAATAACAGAACCAGAAGCATCGGCATCATCAATTTGCTCGCTTTCTCAATGCCATTGATGCCAAAATAGCAGACAGCTATAGTCGCTGCCATAAATACAATATGCCAGATCACCGGCTCGCTGCTGCCGATAAAGGCGTTAAAATCCGGCGCTGCCGCCGTCGTCACATAGCTGGCAATATACTTTAAAATCCAGCCGCCAATGACGCTGTAATAACTCAAAATAATAAACGCCGCCAGTACGCCGAATATACCGACAATCCGTGCGTGCGGATGAATGTCCGCATATGCCTGCACCGGATCATGCCGCGTCTTCCGTCCCAGGGACATTTCCGTGATCATAACCGGCAGTCCGAGAACGACGATAAAAAACAGATACGCAACCAGAAATGGAAATCCACCGTTCTTTCCCATCAGATATGGAAATTTCCACAGATTTCCCAATCCAATCGCCGCCCCAGCCGTCGCCATAATAAAGCCCAGCTTACTCGCCCATTGTTTGTTTTTACTCATGTGTAGCCCTCTTAGTATTCTTTCATTTCATATTTGATATAGCCTTGCGTTATAACGCAATACAGACTATTATATCGAATTTTAGGGACTATGTAAACCGTTTTTAAGTGGGAATCACGCAAAAAAGCCTGTCCCCCGACACCTTTCCCATGCCAGAAGACAGACTTTTCTCTATTTCTTAATTCAATTCATTTCCGGCAGCACACTCCCGGCATTCCAGAAAGCCGCGCCGAATTTCCACTTTTTATCTTAATCCTCGATCGTATCAATCAGGCTGTCATCATCAAAATAATTGATCCGCATCGAAGCCTTCACATCGCGAAGCGTCTCAGCAGCCTTCGCCTCTGCTGCCTTGCTTCCCTCTTTCAGGATGTCAAATACATCCGGGATTCTCTTCTCCCATTCCTGGCGTCTCGCGCGGATCGGAGCCAGTTCAGCCTGCATGACGTTGTTTAAGAATTTCTTCACCTTCACATCGCCCAGACCACCTCTCTGGTAATGCGCTTTCAGCTCGTCCAGGTTCTGGTAATCCGGCAGGAACTCTGCAAAATACTCCGGACGGCAGAATGCATCCAGATAGATGAAGACCGGATTGCCCTCGACTTTACCCGGATCCTCGACACGCAGGTGATTTGGATCTGTAAACATGGACATGATCTTCTTCTTCACATCTGCTTCCGAATCAGAAAGGTAGATGCAGTTTCCAAGCGATTTGCTCATCTTTGCCTTTCCATCGATACCCGGCAGACGCAGACACGCCTTGTTAGACGGAAGCAGGATCTCCGGTTCCGTCAGGGTCTCGCCGTACACGCTGTTGAATTTATGGACGATCTCCTTGCACTGCTCTAACATCGGCATCTGATCCTCTCCAACCGGAACGGTCGTCGCGCGGAATGCAGTGATATCCGCCGCCTGGCTAATCGGATAAGTAAAGAATCCAACCGGGATGCTTGCCTCAAAATTACGCATCTGAATCTCCGCTTTTACGGTAGGATTTCGCTGTACACGGGATACCGTAACCAGGTTCATATAGTAGAAAGTAAGCTCTGTCAGCTCCGGCACCATCGACTGAATAAAGATGGTGGATTTCTCCGGGTCAATTCCACAAGCCAGATAGTCCAGGGCAACCTGCAGAATATTTTTACGCACCTTTTCCGGGTGATCTGCGTTATCTGTCAGCGCCTGTGCATCGGCAATCATAATATAGATCTCGTCGAATTTGCCGGAATTCTGAAGTCTCACTCTCTCGCTCAGAGAGCCAACATAATGTCCGACATGTAAGCGTCCTGTAGGACGATCGCCGGTTAAAATAATTTTCTTCATCTATTTGTTTCCCCTTCCATTCTGGTGTTTTTTCTTTAATGGATTTTTGCGCGTGACTGTGAAGGTACTGAACAGTTACGAAAATATTATATATCCTGGCTGGCAGACTGTCAACATTCTGAGACTCCATCTTCCCCAGTAACGCCCTGTTGTTTACTGTACACGCATACGTGCCCAGTAACGGAATTTGCCGTGGCTTCGCATTTAA
>ERZ791921.624-NODE-624-length-20373-cov-15.825377_pt1 | contig 20373 bp, 18 predicted proteins | sample MGYA00510135_ERZ791921 | MGnify/ENA primary metagenome ERZ791921 (study PRJEB30046, sample SAMN00792070) | human gut metagenome | study: EMG produced TPA metagenomics assembly of the A metagenome-wide association study of gut microbiota in type 2...
TCAATTTCTTCCTTTATCAGACTTCCTACACTTGAAAAGTGCGAACATAAAAATATTTTCATCAATATTCTCCTTTATAAATTCCGATATGTTGCTCAATTTCGTATTCAAATTATATCATAAAACTTATGAACAATTCTACCGCAAATACTTCAAAAACAGTGTATTAAGCTCATCATACCCCTGCCTGCGTTCCTCAGGCAAGCTCCTGATTTTCTCTTTAAGTCGCGGAATTTCCTCTTCAATAAAAGTATTTATTACATCTGCTTTGGGAATAAATTGCAGCTCGGGCACTTCCATCTTAATGCGCAAAAGCTCCTGCACGGATTCATTAAGATACGCAGGCAAATCGGAGGCCATCAGTTCCGCAAAACGCATCGGTGGCGGAGTGTTAGTCCTAAAAATCCATCTGCAGGCAAGCAGAGGCCGCAAAACATAAAAATATTTTTTAGCTCGCACCATTTCTCCCCGCAGGTACTCCCGATAGTTTCCGTCTACCATATTCAGGTAATGGTAAAGACCGCTCTTCGTTGAAAAATAGTTTTCCATAAGAGGAATAAATTCATGGCTGAAAGCAGTTTCCCTATAAACAACCGGCGACTTGAACCATTCGAATACCGACGGATTGGAGCGATGCAAAAGCCGTAATGCCTTCTGCAAATCCCAGCCGTTTACATCCAACAAATCGTTGATAGGAAATTCAAGCACATCCCGCGTCTGTTCTAATTTTAAATAATAATTTTTTGGGCGCACATAGATAAAACGCACATCAAAATCGCTGTCCGGTGATTCAAAGCCCCACGCACGGCTGCCGGATTCAACCGCGTGAAGAATCGTAATATTTTCCTGTTGTTCTATCTGCTTTAGCTTTTCAATGATTACTTCCCGCATCGCCACCACACCTCGCCATCAATTATCTTTAACAGTATTTTACAATACGGACTCCAAAAAATCATTGAAAAAAATTTGCGCGTTTATTTTTTCTGTCATTTCTTTACCACTCCAAGGTCAGGCCAACTCCAACCTCCTGCACCGGCAGCTGTGCATGCAAAGCAAATTTCGCCGCCAGATTAGTACAATGGCAGGGATAGATATTTCCCTCAACATTTTGCTTCAGATAATCTGCTGTCGCCGAAGTCTGCTGCGAACGTCCGCTGAAAAGATGCAGGCCGCCGATAATGCTTTTAATCACGCTGCATCCTGTTACCTGCTTAGCATATTCAGCAATATTGCAGATACTGGCATGCGAGCAGCCTGTTATTATGTAAATTCCGTCCTTCTGCTTGTAGACCAGCGCCGAATCATCCAGCACATAATCATCATGCCAGCCGTCAGTCAGACAATGCTCTCCCACAGGCTTTTTATTTTCAAAATCATTTTCTCTGGGAATCTCCCCAAGAAACACAAGCTGCTCATCAAGCCACAAAGGCTCTCTCGTAAGCTTAAAAGTAAACCTTTCCTGAAGATAAGCCTCAGAAACGGGAAGCGCAATGCTTAGGCCGTCTGCTTTTTTATCCTCTATTATTCCCGGATGAGCTATCAGCAAGGGCTCATGCTTCGTCTTGGGATAGAAAGCCAAACCGCCGGTATGGTCGTTATGTCCATGCGAAATAATTACAGCGTCAAGCTGCTCAAGGTCTATCCCCAGCTTTGCGGCATTCTGCAAATACACATCGCTATAACCAGTATCAAAAAGATATTTTTTATCGCCATTTTCTATGTATATACTTAAAGCCGGTTCAGCAAGATAATACTGATCAATATATGTATTGTTATCTGCAAGGACTACGAGCTTCATTAGCATTCTCCTTCTTTACAAAATAAGCTGAGGTTTCTTAAGTAAGCAGTTTTTAGCAGCATCAGCAGAGTCACAGCCTATTTTTTCTCTAATAAAAATCATGCGCCTTCCTGCTATGCTTGCGCTCTGCACAGCTAGTATCTGCAACCTTACTTTTTAATCGTGCAAGGACGCAGACCATCAAACTCATGGATGCTTAAGGTTCCTCCCTTAGGTATAGCAATAACGCTTTCATCATATTTGCCGGACACAAGCTTCTCCAGCACCTTGTAAGGCCCCGGCAGACGCGTAAGCGTTCCTCCTAAAAGCTTTACCAAAGGCATAATATAAGCTTCAACCTCTTGCAAAGCATACGTTCCTGTATCAATGATGTAAAAATCCGTAAAGCCCTTATAAAGCTGCTTCAGAAATGCTTCTGCTTCTTCCTGCCCACGCTCCTGCACCAGCTTGGTATAATCTATCGTAGAGTTCTTCATAAAGTTCATCCAGCTCTTGGTTATAAAAATCGCTCCGTCGGGACGCTTGATACCGGAGCCTGTCAAAAGAACGTCAATGCAGTCCATAGTACGCGGCACAGCAATAGGGCAGGTTGTTGCCTTCAAATCACAAGTAGCCTTGCCGCAGCCGGAAACGCAGATAACAATCTCCTCTGCTTCTGTATTTTCATCAATAATCCTTTGCAGCGTCTCATGCATCTTCTGCGGATTGCTGTGCAGCGCAACATTAAGATAGGTTACCTTGCCGTCAAAGCCTATTTTCTTAATGGTGTTCTCAAGCTCCTTTTGCAGTGTAATGCAGGAATATATTGCTCTTTTACCCATGATATCAATCCCCTCATCTATACTCTTTTTGTCTTTGACATTTTCTTAATTATATCACTCTCATATGAATAGTAAAAGTAAAAAGATTTCTTTAACACATTATTTTTACATAAGATTTTGAATATTTCTTTATCAGTCTAAGATTTATAATTCATCTTCCCAATCTTTTTAAAATTTACCGCTAAACTACATTCACCGGAGGCAACAGAAAATTTGCCAAACACAAAATTTAGTAATATAATAGGAAAGGCATTTTTGATAAATTTATTGTTTTCGAGAGGGGTTAAAAAATGCTTTTAAACGAAAAAAATTCACGTCTTACCTTGTGCGGTGAGCTAGCACTTTTGGTTGCAGTAATCATCAACAGCTTCAGCGTCGTGCTCATGCTCTACTCCGGTTCCGGCATCAGCGCCATCAGCAGCGTTCCCTTTGCCTTCAGTGAAGCCTTTCCTAAGCTCACACTTGGTACCTGGACCTACATTTTCCAGGGACTGCTTATCGCCAGCCTGATGTACCTGCGCAAAAAATTTATCGCGTCTTATATGTTTAGCTTTGTTGTAGGCTTTGTGTTCAGCCAATTCCTTGATTTGTTTGAGCTGTACATCAACATGCTGCCGCAGGCCTTTTCCTGGCGTGTGCTGTATTTTGTCGTAAGCTATATTTTAATCTGCATCGGCATTGCTTTGTCCAACCGCTGCGGCCTGCCCATTATCCCTACGGATCTGTTCCCGCGTGAGTTGAGTACCATTATAAAAATTGAGTACGCCAAAATCAAAATTACCTTTGACGTCACCTGCCTGGCTATCACCGCACTGCTGACACTGTTCTTGCTGGGACACATAGACGGATTGGGAATCGGCACTATTTTAGCAGCCTTTACCATGGGTAAAGGCGTAGCCTATGCCGGTCAATATTTAGATAAAAACTTTCAGTTCATGCCCTATTTACAGAAAAACTAAAGAGAGATTACTGTGAAGCGCAGCATTAAGAAACTTGGTTTTAACATCAAATTTTTTAATGCTGTTTTTGTTTTAAAGAACACGCAGGCTGGGCCAAGTATTGTTCCGATAAAAGTCTCCATTACTTCACTATGTAGCAAGTAAAATCAATTAACAGCTTTGCAGCTTTCTTCTCATTCTTTTCAAGATAGCCTCATTAGTCGCAATAGTGTCTTGCAAGCTTCTCAATTTCAAGACCTTGCTCTTTCCATACTTGCAGAACACCTTCGTCCCTATCGAAGCAAGCAGTATTTCTCGCTTGGAAAATCTTTTTCCGATTTCATCTGCAAGATGCACGTATTCTTTACTTTGTGCACGCAGAGTGCCCAGCAGCATGGCAAAATCCTTCTTGTTGATAGTAAGGCCATAAACATTTTGTCCAAAATGATATAAGCCCTTTGCTCCGCCTACCACTCCACCGGCTATTTCCTCTTTATGATTCCAAGCCTGCTCCGCAGTCCAAATTGTACCTTTAACAGTCGCCTTCCCTATGGCTGCGGCAACTTTGCCAGTATGCTTGAAAACTTTTTTTGTTATATCATCCATGTTATTAGCCCCCCTGTACACTTTCCGGCAAATCTTATTCTTCATCTTCTGCCAGCATACGATAGCCTACACCAAGCTCATTGACGATATAGCGCTTTTCTCCGGGTGTCACACCCATTTTCTTCCTGATGTTTTTCATATTTACCTGTAGCTTTTTGACGCTGCCATAATCCGAATAACCCCATACTGCTTGGATTATGGCAGCATAAGTCAGCACCTTTCCCGCATGGATGGAGAGGAAAGTCAAAATATTATATTCCGTCTGTGTCAGTTCGATTTCCTTTCCATCTACCAAAACCTGCCTTTTATCGTAATCAATCATCAAATCTTGAAATTGAAATTTACCGATGTGATTACCATCGTTCTTCTCACTGTAACGATGACTACGAAGCACTGCACGGATACGAGCCATCAGTTCCTCAGTTCCAAACGGCTTGGTAATATAATCATTCGCACCAAGGTCCAGAGCCTCCACCTTGTCCATTTCGCTTGAACGGGCAGAAAGAACAATAATGGGAACAGTATCTGTTTCTCTGATATCCTGAATTAAGCTCAAGCCATCACGGTCCGGCAACCCGAGATCCAGAACAATGAGATCCGGATGATAAGAAGCGTACATCATCATGCCGAGCGCACATGTTTCTGCACAGATTACCTGATAATCACTTATTTCCAAGTTGGCTTTGATGAAGCTAAGGATGTTTGCTTCATCCTCTACGATTAAAATTTTGAATTTATTATTGCTCATCATCGTACCCTCTTGCCAAAGAAAAGCGGAATACAGCACCGCCGCCCTTCCGATTTTCCACAAAAATCTCGCTGCCATGCGCCTTAATAATAGCAGCACAAACCGAAATACCGATGCCCATATTACTGCGCGTTCCGTCTATCGGTGCTGCAGACTTTTTATAGCATCCGGTAAAAATTTTATCCAAAATCTCCTCCGGAATACCGCATCCGTTGTCGGCAACTTCAAATATGGCCTTATCTCCTGCAAGGGAAACCGACAGCTTCAGCTCCGTCATTCCTTTCGCATGAAAAACGGCATTTTCCAAAAAATTCAGCAACACCTGCTCGATAAGGATTGAATCCATAGGAATATCCACAAAGTCGGCCGGTATCTGCGTAATCACCTTCTGATTCGGGTGTTTTTTGGCGAATTTCATAAGAACTGAGTCAATCAGCTCATCCAAAACGATTGGCGTTTTCACAATTTTGACCTTTGCACCGTCGATTCTTGTAACAGCCAGCAGGTTTTCGACCATACGGATAAGCCATTCGCTATCCTCTTGAATTTCTCCCAACAGCTTTAGCTGCTGTCCTTCAGAAAGTGCATTTTTCTTGGAAATCAGCGTAGAAGCTGAGCCGTATATTGATGTAAGAGGTGTACGCAAATCATGAGAGATTGCCCGCAGCAGATTGCCCCTCATCCTCTCCTTTTCGCTTTCTGCCCGCAAATTCTCCTGATCACGTATCCTACTGTTCAACGTACTGGTGGAAACGGCAACAACCAGCATAATTATAGCGGATAATATACTTTCTTCTACGAAAAAATCCAAAGTATAATAAGGATAAGTAAAGGCAAAATTCACTGCAAATACACTTAAGACAGCCGAAACAATACCATAGCAATACCCGTGCGTTTTCAGCGATATCAGAAAAACGCCGAATACAAAAATCATAGGAACCAGCGTTTGCGTTGTAAAGAGCTTACGAATCAAAAGATTAATGGCAAAAGCGCCGAAAAAAACGCAGGCCGAAAACAAAATATCTTCTTTTCGTTGTTGATGCTTCATAATGCTTCTCCTAATTATTTTTACAACTTCATTATACTTCACGAACAAAAGCGCTTCAAGATTTATCACAAGATACTGATGCTCTACGCTCGTTTCTTTACCAAATCTACACCGAAAAAATGCTATGATAGGAACAAGCAAAGCAGTGTTCAATATACGGCTTTTACATTGTGTCCGCAACAAGCACAATGAATGTATAAACAGATTAACAAGAAGGTGTAGGTATGTCAGAAGAAATGATTAGCAGAAGATTTCAGCTTTCATCTTTTCAAATTATCATATTAGGTTTTGCGGGAGTAATCCTGCTGGGTGCATTACTGCTGATGCTGCCAATTTCCGCAGCAGAACGCTGTGTAACACCGTTTCATGATGCGTTATTTACCGCAACCTCCGCAGTTTGTGTAACCGGTCTTGTGATACATGATACTGGCAGCTACTGGTCGGCCTTTGGGCAGACAATCATTCTGACGCTGATACAGATTGGCGGTCTTGGTGTTGTAACAGTAGCGGCATCATTTGCACTTCTGTCCAGGCGAAGAATATCTTTGATGCAGCGCACCACCCTTCAGGACGCAATATCAGCGCCCAACGTAGGCGGTATTGTCCGGCTTACGAAGTTTATTCTGTGGGGAACATTTTTGATTGAACTGATTGGTGCACTTGCCATGCTGCCGGTGTTCTGCCGCGACTATGGATGGCACGGTATTTGGATGGCAGTCTTTCATTCTATTTCTGCCTTTTGCAATGCAGGCTTCGATATTTTGGGAACTGCAAACAATCTGTATCCATCTCTTACCGGTTATGAGCAAAATCCAATAATGAATATAACTATTATGCTGCTTATCATAATTGGCGGTATCGGCTTTTTGACGTGGGAGGACATTTGTGAAAACAAGCTGCAGTTCCGACGCTACAGAATGCAAAGTAAAGTAATCCTTATCTCGACGGTTATCCTGATTGTTTTTCCGGCAATTTTTTTCTTCTTTGCTGATTTTGCTTCTCTCCCCATGGAAGCGCGGCTTCAAGCATCCCTGTTCCAGTCGGTTACAACAAGAACAGCGGGTTTCAATACGGTAAATTTATCTGCTATGTCCAGCTCGTCGCAAGGCATTATGATACTTTTAATGCTGATTGGCGGTTCACCGGGCTCAACTGCCGGTGGTATGAAAACGACAACCTTTGCCGTCCTGCTTGCCAACATTGTTGCGACCTATCGCCAACAGGACAGTGCCCATTTTTTTGATCGCAGAGTCGATTACAATGCAATCAAGCTTGCCTCTACTATCCTCACCATTTATATTACGCTGTTTTTCAGCGGAGGAATTTTTATCAGTGCCTATGAGAACCTGCCACTGTCATCCTGCTTATACGAAACAGCATCAGCATTGGGAACAGTCGGTCTGACGTTGGGAATTACACCGCAGCTGCATGTACCCTCACAACTGATACTAATTTTACTTATGTATCTTGGCAGAGTAGGCAGCCTTACGCTCATGTACGCAGCATTATCCGGCAAAAAAGCAGTTAACTCAAAACTGCCGCTGGAAAAAATCACTATTGGCTAAACAAAAGGAGTGGATATCCTATGAAAAATATTTTACTGATCGGAGCAGGTCATTTTGGACGACATATCGCTATGCAGCTTTCACAATTAGGACATCAGGTCATGGCAGTTGATACTGATGAGGAAAGAATTAACGATGTACTGCCGTTTGTCACCAAAGCACAAATCGGTGACAGCACCAATGCAGAGTTTTTACGTGCTCTCGGCATCAGGAATTTTGACGTTTGCTTCGTAACTATCAGCGGTAATTTTCAAAACTCGCTGGAAACTACTTCTCTTTTAAAAGAACTGGGAGCAAAATGTGTAGTATCTCGTGCTGAACGCGATGTCCAGGCAAAGTTTCTGCTTCGTAACGGTGCAGATAATGTAGTCTATCCTGAAAAACAGATGGCTATATGGGCAGCCAAACGCTACACTGCAGACCATATTTTCGATTATATAGAGATTGACAAGCAGCACGCTATTTTTGAAGTAGAGGTGCCCAAAGCATGGGTTGGTAAAAGCATCGGTATGTTGGATGTCCGCAAAAAGTTTGGCATTAATATTCTTGGCATAAAGCACTTGGGAAAAACTGACGTCTCAATTACGCCTGATACCATATTATCCGACGATATAACAATGCTGGCATTAGGCGAGTATAACGCACTGCAAAAGTGTTTCCGTATATAAGCAGGCTGTGCAACATTTATTAAGCACAGAATATTTAATGCAGCAAAAAGGCTGACGCCTTGCGTAAATGCGCAGCGTCAGCCTTTTTATATTCTCATCAACTCTTTTATTTCAATAATTCCTTAATTTTTTCCAAGCTTTCCGCAAAATATACTCCCTGCTGCTTTTCCGCTGAAGAAAAACCTTTAAGAATCATCTGCTGCAGAAAGTGCTTTACATCATCATAATAACCGTCAAGATTATAATAAATACACGGCGCCTGCAGCTGTCCCAAAGACAGCTTAGACATAATTTCACTGATTTCCTCCAGCGTTCCCACGCCTCCGGGAAAAGCAATAAAGGCATCGCCAAGCTCAATCATCTTCGTCTTGCGCTCTGCCATATCTTTGGTAACTATCAGCTGCGTCAGTCCCTCATATTGATATTCCTCATCTACAAAAAATTGCGGCTCCACGCCGATAACCTTACCGCCTGCCTGCAAAACGCTTTGTGCCAGCTCTCCCATCAGGCCTGTCTTGGAACCGCCGTAAACCAATGTATTACCACTCGTACCAATCCAGGTGCCAAGCTCTTTAACTGCAGCCTCAAATTTAGGATCATTGCCTGTCGACGAGGCAAGATATACTGTTATATTCATGTTAAGACCTCCGAGTATTGTTTAATCTAGTCTACCACCATAAAAATACCCGTGCAAGCGATATGGAATATTTTTTCTATATAACTTGATGCAGGATAAGGATGCTTGTTCATACCCTTCATATTAAAAAGCTGATACCCGGCAAGTCTTACGACCTGCCGTAGTATCAGCTTTTTCCTATGTATCCGTAAATTCAATTTTCTATGGTTATCAGTAGGATTTTTCCTCAGATACAAGTATATTGTAAACCATGAGTACGTCAGAATCTGTCTATCTGCAAAAGAAGATGTTAGACATGCCAGATAAATTGTTTAACTAAAGAAAGATTACTGTGAAATGCAGCATTAAGAAGCTAGATTTTGCCATCAAATTTCTTAATGCTGTTTTTGTTCTTCACAGCAATCTCTCATTTCATAATATCCTTTGGCTCTTTCAGGCTCTCCGCTATACTGTTTGCCAGCGGCACCATTCTGATATACCGAAATTGTTCTCTACCCTAACGCCACATCCAGCACCATCATAACACTAAATCCCACGGCAAAGAAAATCGTGCCGATATTGGAATGCTCTCCCTGCGACATTTGAGGAATCAGCTCCTCTACAACAACATAAAGCATCGCACCGGCAGCAAAGCTCAAAAGATACGGCAGGACCGGTATTACAAGCTGAGCAGCAAGTATCGTCAGCACAGCTCCGATTGGTTCCACCACACCTGAAAGCACACCGCCCCAAAATGCTCTGTTCTTACTTTCTCCCTCTGCGCGAAGCGGCATAGAAATAATCGCACCCTCCGGAAAGTTTTGAATAGCAATACCGATGGACAAGGCAAGCGCCCCTGCTGCCGTAATTGGCGTATTCCCCGCCAGAAAGCCGGCATATATTACACCGACTGCCATTCCCTCAGGTATGTTGTGCAGCGTTACAGCCAAAACCATCATCGCAGTACGGCTCAAATTGCTCTTGGGACCCTCAGTCTGCTCACTTCCCACATGCAGATGAGGAATCAAGTAGTCAAGCAGGAGCAAAAACAATATACCAATCCAAAAGCCGATAAACGCAGGGAGAAAGGACAGCCTTCCCATACTTTCGGATTGCTCGATAGCAGGAATCAGCAGGCTCCAGATAGACGCTGCAACCATAACACCCGCAGCAAAGCCCGCAAGCGAGCGCTGCACCATATCGCTAAGCGATTTTTTCATAAAAAACACACACGCCGAACCGAGTGTTGTTCCGATAAATGGAATAAGAATTCCCATGAAAGTCTCCATTACTTCACCATCCTTGTATAAAAAATTTGTTTCTTGTCAACTTAATTATACTACAACGGTAGGAATTATGATACCTAAAGATGAGATTTATTTGGGGTTGTATCATCTGCTTTTTTGCAGCGGAGTTAATACTGCAGGCGAAATCAGCGGCAGCAACAAACTGCAGGAAGCATATTCGAACTAAAGGACTTAATCAATCCCCCTCATACCAAGCAGCAAGAAATCAATGCGCACCTTTTTTCCACGATTAACTCGCGCAGATATGTTATACTTTATTCATCGGTTGAACACCGACACGCTCCTTGAAAACTGTTTTGACAAATATATCGTATAACTCGGTGCACTAAAGGGTTGTCAACCCCTCCGAGAATACCGGAAGCTGTGACCAGGCTGCCTGCGGGATACTGCGGCAGTGAGGTTTCCATTGCTCTGCGAGGACTGATGGAGAAGCCCAAAAGGCAACACAGAACGGTATGTGCGGATCTTGGTGCCGATTAAAGCACAAAGGATTCTGGCAGCGACAATAGACGCTAGCTCGAAAGGCTAGAAAAATCCGTGAAACCTGTAGCAGGGATGCTGCAGCGAACTTAGCGGAAACTCCGAAGCAAGCTGTTGGTAGTGAAGCGGAGAAATCCGTGTATAACAGAATTCTGAGGTAAAAGTAGCTCAATACCTGGTTGCGCATACCATAAAAATGCAATTATCTGAAAGATGGGTGAAATTTGCGGGTAGCCATTCCCGCGGCAGGTAAAAGGGGCAGGAAGCTCAGGGTCGCTCCCGAAGGCTCAGACCTGTCTTCTGCGTGGCTGAACAAATCGGAAACCGTAGATTACGTAAGGCGAAGGTCTATATGATATATTTATCAAAGCAGTTTGTCAAGTGGGCATAACAAAAGGCAGCTATCAGCAAGCTTCATGCTTGTGTAATAGCTACCTTTTTTGTTGGCACGAAAAATTTTAAACAGAATATCATTATACAATGAGCATTTAAATTTAAACACAAAAAAACTGATTGACTTCTGCAAGTTCAATCAGCATTTTCATTCTATATATTGTTCCAACATAAATAAAATTTATGTTGGTGCCGCGGACCGGAATCGAACCGGTACGGGTATCACTACCCGAGGGATTTTAAGTCCCTTGCGTCTGCCAGTTCCGCCACCGCGGCAGACATAACTAGTTAACACCTTTTAAGAAATAAAAATGGAGGCGACACCCAGAATCGAACTGGGGATAAAGGTTTTGCAGACCTCTGCCTTACCGCTTGGCTATGTCGCCTTAAAAGGTGGAGCGGAAAACGAGATTCGAACTCGCGACCCCCTCCTTGGCAAGGAGGTGCTCTACCACTGAGCTATTTCCGCAATATGGTGCCTCAGCACAGAATCGAACTGTGGACACAAGGATTTTCAGTCCTTTGCTCTACCAACTGAGCTACCGAGGCATGATTGGCGACCCGGATGGGACTCGAACCCACGACCTCCGCCGTGACAGGGCGGCATTCTAACCAACTGAACCACCGGGCCAATCAACTACGAATTATATTATACAGGCTTGACCTTGTTTTGTCAACAGCTTTTTATACTTTTTTTAAATTTTCCAATGTAGCCATTAAATTTGCTTCCATATGCACCTGCAACGCCTGCAGCTTATCCTCTGCCGGCACGTTGCCCAGCACGTCAAAAGCGTCTGTGGTCAAGGGCAGATGATTCTTGCGCATTTCCGCAAACAGCTCATCACGGAAAATATTATAGGAAAAGTATATCTGATTGCCATGCTTAAAATCAGTATAATCCAAAAAAATAAATGAACCGTTGATATAAGGCAAGGGATTATCAGGCGTGATAAAAAGCTCATAATCGCCTACTTGATTCGGCAGCGTGCGCCAGTAGTCCCACTGCTCAAAATGCAGCGCTTTCGCTTCATACGGCAGCGTATGCACGGTTTTCTTGTCCATGCTGGCCAGAATATCCGGCAGGCTCTTGCCCATCATGTCGGCAAAGTGCTCGCGGTCACGGCAAAAGAAACGCACATCACGAAACGTGTGCAAGCCAACGGTTTTTACCGGCACATAGTCAAAGGTTTCTTTTGTATAAGTCAAATCAAGACGACAGTGCGACGCTTCGTGCACATAGGCTGCAATATTCAAAATCTGTCCGTCGATGCCGGAGCCCGGCACAAGGGTATAATCACCTATAGCAGCAGGCAGATTGCGCACAAAGTCCCAATCTTTAAGTCCTGCCTCTATTTCTTTGATATCAGGCTGTCCCATCTCAACCTCCGCACTTTTCCAGCAGCTTGCCGATTTTACTGTAAATCCTTACTGCATTGTTATAAAATACATCCTCGTGATAGCATTCTGGAACAACATGGCTGATCATCCAGATATACAGGGGAATATTTACAAGCGGCCAGTCACTGCCATACATGATTTTTTCATAATTGCCAAGATAATTCAGCCAGGTATGCAGCTGACGCAAAAAGCCACGCTGTCTTTCGAGCAGCATCAGCGGTTTAGGATTGCCCTCCACCAGACCGGAAAGGTCAATACATACGTTGGCATTCTTGCAGGCCACCTCCGCCGCATCGGCGAACCATGGGCAACCACAGTGCGCTATAACAAAGGTAACATCAGGAAACGCCACTGCTGCTTCATCAACAGTCAGCGGATGCGAATATTTCAAAAGACCGCTGGGCCAGGCAGTATCGCCTGTGTGAATTGCAACAGGCACATTATAAGCACGCGCCAGTTCAAACAGCGGCCAATGCCTTTTATCGTTGACATAGACAGCATTATAACCGGGATAGAGCTTAATGCCCAGACAATGCGGGTCCTTAATGAAGCGTTCAAATTCCTGCGCCGTTTTTTCCGCATTTGCTTCGGTTATAGCCTCGCTGTTTACACCCATGCAGTAACCCATGTTTTGCGGCTGATTGTAATGCGCCTCGTCAAAAGGCGCTGCAAGGTCAATCATACGCGGTGTAACACCACCGTATTTCGAAGACGTATAATTAGTGTTGCCCATAGCTACGGAAAAAACGATATTGTTTTCTTCGCATATTTTCTGCCAGCAGGCCGCTGTATTTTCATAACCTGCATTGGCTGCAACCTGCACAAAACCATCAACATTGTAATAATGCATATGGGCATCAATAATCTTCATTTGTAACCCCTCTTTATTTTAAACCACGTATCGCTATTCTTCTTCCTCTTTAGGCAGAATGATATTTAACACCATAGCCACGATAAAAACTACGGCAACACAGTTTTCAGCAAAAACATTCTTGATTAAGTCAGGGAAAATCTTAAAAATTGCCGGTGTCTGAGTAAAGCCGATACCGATGCTGAGTGCCAGAGAAGCAATCGTTACATTACGGGAATTGTAGCCGCAGTTGGCAATCATCTGCACGCCGCTGACTACGATAGAACCGAACATCATCAAGGTGCAACCGCCCAAAACAGCCTCCGGCAGGGATGCCAGCAGCACGCCCAGCGCCGGGAACAGGCCTGCCATAATCATAATAACAGCGCCTGTCATGATAGCAAAACGGTTAACAACCTTCGTCATAGCAATCAGGCCTACGTTCTGGCTGAAGGAGGTGATCGGCAGGCAGCCGAAAACAGAGGACAAGCTGCTTACCAGACCATCGCAGACAATGGAGCCGGAAATTTCTTTTTCTTTAACATCACGGCGCAGACCGATAGCAGTCATGGCGGAGGTATCACCAATGGTTTCGGTAGCGGAAACCAGGAATATCAAAAAGAATGCAAAAATTGCATCAGGATGGAATTCCATGGTAAAAGGCATCAGCTGAGGAATAGCAATCAGCTTAACCTCAGCGAGCTTGCTCATGTTTACCATGCCCATAAAATAAGCAACTACATAGCCGACAATCAAACCAAAAAGCACGGAAAGCTGTTTATAGAAGGATTTGGCGAAAATATTGTAGGCAATGCAACTTACCAAAGTAATTGTACCTACAATAATATAAGGAGCATCACCGAAGTTTGGGTTACCGAAGCCGCCGCCGAAGGAGTTAGCACCTACCGCCAGCAAAGAGAAACCGATGGAGGTAACAACGGTAGCAGCAACAATCGGCGGAATCAGACGGCGCCAATAGTTTGCTCCCAGGCCTAAAAAGCCTTCCAGCAAGCCTCCAACCAGTACCGCACCCATAACGCCGCCGTAACCGTACTTAGCACCGATAACGCAGGCGATAGATACGAAAGTAAAACTAATGCCCATAACGATAGGCAAACCGCTGCCGACACGCCAGACAGGATAAAGCTGTATCAGCGTACCGATGCCTGCTACCAGCATTGCCGACTGCACTAGCGCACCGCTCTGCTCTACTGGCATTTTTACCACACCGGCTACAATCAGAATCGGAGCGATATTCGCTACGAACATCGCCAGAATATGCTGCAGGCCGAAGGGAATCGCTTTGCTTACAGATATTTTTCCGTCTAAGTCGTATATCGGATCACTATATTGTTTTTCGCTCATTACGCTTCCTCATGTCTGAACACTACTGTGTTGGTTTTTGCATCCATCTTATCAATAATAGCTAAGGAATGCAGGTTGTAGCCGGCTTTGCGCAGCTTGTCGCCGCCGCCCTGGAAGCCTTTTTCTACAGCAACGCCAACGCCTTCAACAGTAGCGCCGGACTGACGTACAATATCGATAAGTCCTTCCAGTGCACAACCGTTAGCCAGGAAGTCATCAATAATCAGCACATGGTCTGTTTTGGACAGGAATCTTTTGGAAACAACAACGTCGTTTGTTTTGCTATGGGTATAGGAATAAATTTGAGTGAAGTAAACATCCTTATCCATATTGCTGCCGCTGGATTTCTTGGCAAACACTACCGGAACGCCAAAATACATTGCCGCAACGCAGGCAATACCGATACCTGATGCTTCAATAGTCAGGATTTTAGTAATATTCCTGTCTGCAAACAAGCGCTTTAATTCTTTACCAAGCTCCGCAGCAAACGGCACATCAATCTGATGATTTAAAAAGCTGTCAACCTTCAGGACATTACCGCTTTTGATAACACCGTCATTAACAATTTTTTCTTCCAATAATTTCATCGTCAAGCCCTCCATACATTTTGTTTTTTAACTGCTGCTACGAACATGTCAGCAATAAATTTGTCTTTTAAGTATAAAGATTATTTTATCACACTGACAATCTATGGTAAAGTGATTTTCTGCTTCCGCAGAGATATTTTTACCTTAATCTACCACCAGTGCGACTTCGCTGCCTGTCCCCTGTTGGCCGCGTTTTTTCCTGACGAGAATTTTTTTGTCAATCATTTCCTGCAAGTCATGTACATGCGATATAATACCTACAAGGCGATGGCCTTCGCTGAGGCCCTGCAGCGTAGCAATAGCCTGCTGCAGACTGCTGTCATCCAGCGAGCCGAAGCCTTCGTCGACAAACATCGTATCCAGCTGAATGCCGCCTGCGCAGGACTGCACCTCATCCGCCAGCCCCAGCGCCAACGCCAGTGATGCCATGAACGATTCGCCGCCGCTTAAGGTTTTGACGCTGCGCAAATTACCGCTGTAATAATCCTTAACCTCCAAATCGAGGCCTGTTTTGCTGTTGCCCGTCTTGCTGTCCGCATCCTGCATTTTGTCACGGCACAGCTCGTACTGGCCGCGGCTCATGTGCAGCAGCCTTACATTGGCGCGCTGCAGAATTTTATCGAAGTAGTGCATCTGCACATAGGTTTCCAGATTAACGCGTTTTTTGCCGGTCAAGGTTCCGTTCAGCGTGGCGGAAAGGCTGTTGATCAAGCTGTATTCCGCTTCGCAGGCTGCCCTGCGCGCTTCGTAGTCGCTGACCTCCTGCTTAATCCGCTGATTGTTTTTGATGGCGGCATACAATCGTTTATCCTGCAGCTCCAGCTCACGCTGCTGCGCCAACAGCTTTTCATGCTCCTGCTGCAGCTTCTGTTCATCCACATCCGTCAGCAGCTCATTCTGCTCGGCAAGCTGCTTTTTCAGCTCCTGCAGCTGTCCTTCGGCACCTGCCAGCTGCTGCCTTATGCTCTGCGCCGCAGCCTCCGCCTGCTTGTCGGCAGCCTTCTGCTGCTCCAAAGTTTTCGCCAGCTTACGGTATTGCTCCACCTTTTCCTGCAAAAAGCCCATTTTCAGGCGCAGAGCCGTAATCTTATTGTTAACATCCTTCAGCTCTGCCTGCGCTCTTTCGGCAATCAGCTTCAAATCATCACAGCCAAGCAGCTCCACGCCCTTGCCTAGCAGCAAGGTTTTGTCCAGCTCCAGATGTTCCTTTAAAGCCTTGCCTTCACCGATAAGGCTGTCTCTTTTTTTCTGAGCCGCCTCTGCTTTAGCGCGTGCCTGCTCAACATCATTTTCGGTAGGTGCATCCTGCGCCAGCTGCACAGGCTGCGGATGCTCGCAGGAACCGCAAACCGGGCAGGGCTTGCCGGGCTTCAGCTTATCGTGCGCCAGAAGGCCCGCCTGCGCGCCCAAAAATCTGTCAAAGCAAGCGTCGCTCAGCTCATTAAGATGATTGAAATTATCACAGGCCTGCTTATACTCTTGTCGCTTCTGCAGAAGTGCAACCTCCTGACTTTGGTAACGCTGCTGCATTTCCTGCAATTGCCGCAGCTCTCTTTGGCGTGCAGACAGCTGCTGCCTTTCTGTTTGCAGCTGTGCCAGCTCCACCTCGCCCTTTTGCGCTTCGCTGACCTCTGCCTCAAGCTTTTGCAGAGCCTCCTGTCTTTGCACTGCTGCAGCTGCTTCCTGCTCCAGTTGCTTTTGCATGCCTGCTATTCTCACTTCTGTCGTCTGCATATATTTTTCAAGCTGCTGCTTTTTATCAATAGCGCTCAGGCTGTCCTGCAGTGCAGTCAGATTTTTCGTCACAATAGCCGCAGCTGCCGCCACCTGCTGCTGTTCCTTTTCGTCAAGAGCAATAATTGTGTCAACCAAGGCCAGTACTTCTTCAACACAGCCTTCATAGTGACGCAAAGCAAAGCTCTGCAGCTGCTCCGTATATGCGGGATAAATGCAGCTGATGCCATCTAACGCCTGCTCGCTTCGGCGCTGCTGCTCGGCAAATTCGTTACGCTTAGCCGCAGCATCCTGCTTCAACTTATCCTGCAGCTGCTGGAAGAAGTATGTATGAAATAAATCATGGAAGATTTTACTGCGCTCATCCGTATTGGTATCCAAAAATTTGCGGAACTGTCCCTGAGCAATCATCGTTATCTGCGTAAACTGCTTGTGATTAAGCCCCAAAAGCTCCACAATGCTCTTGTCTACATCAGACATTCTCGTTACCGGTACGCGTCCATCCGGATAGTACAGCTCGGCACCGGCCTTTTCCTTCGTCATACCGCCGCCACGCTTCGACGGACGGCGGTACTCAGGATTGCGTCTTACCCTGTAGCACTTGCCGCGGAAGGAAAACTCCAGCTCCACAAACGTCGGCGTATCAGCATCCGCATATTGGCTGCGCAGCATATTGGCATCACGCACACCGCCGCTCGTCTGTCCGTACAGGGCATAGGAAACAGCATCGAAAATTACGGTTTTGCCGGCACCGGTATCGCCGGTAATCAGATACAGCCCCTGCTCTCCGAGCTTGGAAAAATCTATAACGGTTTGGCCTGCATACGGACCAAACGCACTCATAACCAGCTTCAGCGGTCTCATAATACGTCACCTCCCATTTCCGAAAGCAAATTAGTAAGATACTGCTTCTGCTCCTCGCTCAGCTCCTGATTGTTCTGCAGGCGATAAAAATCATCAATAAGCTCTAACGGTGTTTTCTCTACCAAATCTTCCGCTATTTCCAGTTCTGCATTCGCCTGCGTGCGCTTATTGTCATAATCAAGCTGCAGCAAATTCTTATATACAGTCTGCAGGCGTTGCATAGCATTAGTTACATCGTTTTCATCCGTAAGCGTCAGATAATAAAAATCCTGCAGGAAGCCATTTTCATCCATCGGAAACATGGCATAATTCGGTCTTGCCATTAAATTCTCAAAGGTATCCTTTAAATAGCGCACCTCACGCAACGGCGTCAGTGGCAGCTGCGTAACCTTCATATTGCCTTTTTCGGCAAGCTCCACCATTGTCACGGATTTTTGCTGCTGCCATTCGCTGAAGGAATACTTCAGCGGTGTACCGCAATAGCGGATACGCTCATTACCGCCGACGTTTTGAGGATTATGGATATGCCCCAAAGCCACATAATCAAAAGCAGCAAAAACCTCCGCACCGATATTATCCAGACCGCCAACATTAACGGCCTCGCTACCTGCGGTAACAGCGCCGGTAACAAACTGATGCGCAACAAGCACATTGCGCTCGAACTGCACAAGCGACAGCTGCGACACAGCATACTTCACCGCATCATGATAGCCTGTAATCTCAGCTGCAGACTCCTCCGGTGCCCAATGCTTTACAACAGCAGGCTTCAAAAACGGCAGCAGGAAAATATTCACCCTGCCGAATTCATCCTCCAACACGAGCTTCTGCTCCTCACCATTGTAGCTGCCCGCAAAATGAATGCCGCTGCCGCTCATCAGCTGCGCGCCGAACGCCAAGCGCTCCGCCGAATCATGGTTGCCGCTGATGATGCACACAGGCACCTTAAGCTCCGCCAACTGATTCAGAAAATCATCAAACAAAACGACAGCTTCTGCCGGCGGTACCGGTTTATCATAAATATCTCCGGCAAGCAGTACGCAATCAGGCTGCTTAGCGCAAATCATCTGTACAATCCGTTGTAAAATATATTTTTGATCCTCATAAAGAGAAAATTCATTGAGTTTTTTTCCTAAATGCAAATCAGACAAATGTAAAAGCTTCATGCTATCACTCCCTGTCACGAATATTCATTCACTGTTATTTAATCGTTGTATTATCTTGATTTTATCATGCTAAAGCATATGCGTCAATCTATACTTCAAACAAACGTTGCCGTTCCTCCTAAACTTTCTGGAAAAATTTCTACTTTTTTTCAAAAAAGTACTTGACCAACTGCTATCTATCTGCTATAATTGTTATTGTTCTGATGAGCGTGCTCAAAAAGAACTGCTACTCCGGGATGGTGTAATGGTAGCACAAGTGACTCTGGATCATTCGGTCTGGGTTCGAGTCCTAGTCCCGGAGCCAAATGGCGCTATGGTCAAGCGGCTAAGACGTCGCCCTCTCAAGGCGAAATCAAGGGTTCGATTCCCTTTAGCGCTACCACGAAGTTAACGCTGATGCTTTGCATCAGCGTTTTTTATTGTGTAAATTACGCCACAGAACCTAATGCACTTTCTGCATCCTTTGACAGAAACCCTACTCACAAAATATTTCTAAATAAAGCATAGATTTCTGCACGCAAAACAGGCAGCACATCCGCTGCCTGTTTTACTTATTCCATATGCTTATTACAATCTGCGCATAACAAATCCTTGCGCAGCATCATCCCACAAAAGCTCCAGCTGCAAATCCGTGCAATATTTTCTCTGCATGCCAAAGGTTGCTTCCGGAGGCATATATTCATATTGGCTGAGCAGAATAAAACGTCCGCTGCCATCCGTATTAATCTTGGTCACAATTTGCCGCCATTGGTCAATGGCATAGCCGTTTTTAGCCAAATCCTCCAAGGTTACATAGGTCACCCATTGTCCGTTTTCCTTACCGATAAGCCAATAACCGCAGTTCTGCGCATGAGCACCGATAGTGGCATTTATTTCAAAAAATATGTTTTCGGGATTGGCGGTAAAAACATCCCGCACCCTATAGCCAACCATTCCATTCTCCGCAGGAACAAAGGTCTTATAAACATCTTTGGTATTTTTGTTCATCAGCTGCAGAGTGCCGTCATCGGCAAGGAAAAATTGCACGCCTTCTTCCTCATCACTGATTGCCAGCTCTCTGCTGTTCATATAAAGAAATATTCCGTCATCAGCAGTCAGGAATTCCGCTGCCCAAACCTTGGGCACATCTGTAAGCAAGCACACGATGCAAAGTAAAAATAAGGCTAAGCAGGAAAATAATTTCTTATAAATGCGCATATTCATCAACCTCCTAAATTAGTTTCTGTCATTATAATTATAGCAACAAGAAGCTCTTTTTCCCCCACCCCAAAGCATGATTTCGGGTGGGACGGAAGAAATTTTCTTGTGCTAACAAGCAAATTTCCCAAAGCTCAAATTAAAAAGCTGCAGCCTGCTCCCGTAATCAGAAGTGATATGTACCCAGTTTTCTGGACACCGCTAAAAATTTGAATAATTATATTTAC
>ERZ791921.674-NODE-674-length-18862-cov-3.403041_pt1 | contig 18862 bp, 22 predicted proteins | sample MGYA00510135_ERZ791921 | MGnify/ENA primary metagenome ERZ791921 (study PRJEB30046, sample SAMN00792070) | human gut metagenome | study: EMG produced TPA metagenomics assembly of the A metagenome-wide association study of gut microbiota in type 2...
TCTTTTTGTGTAATAGGGAATTCCAAGGAATTTCCTATTACACAAAAAGACTGCCGTCCAAAGTTTCTCTCTCTGGGCAGCAGCCTTTTCTTTCCTTCAAAATCAGCTTCTCAGCTCAATTCCATACGTCTTATTCAGCTGTTTCAGCACTTTCTTGACATATCCGTCAACGGTATCTGCCTTGAACGCCTCTTCCTTCGGAGTGAAGAGAACGGTAAATGCCATCGATTTCTTATCGGCTGCGATCTGTCTGCCCTCGTATACGTCGAACAGGCTAACATCCTTGACGTAAGCACAAGCCTCGCGGATACAGCCCTCAACCTGTCCGCAGGTGATGTCTTTGTCCATAACCAGCGCCAGATCACGTTTTTCCTCCGGGAATTTTGGAAGCGGCTCAAATACTTTGGCTTTTCCATACCATTTCTCCAGCGCTTTCATGCTGATCTCCAACACATACGCATCTTCGCGCATTGCCTCTTCCTTCATGATCTCATATTTTACCTTACCGAGGTAACCAATCTCCTCGCCCTCGCAGAAGATCGCTGCGGTCTGATACGGATGCAGGAACGGTTTCTCTGCTTTTTCATAGTTAAAAGTAATATTTAAAACATCGGCAACTGCCTCTGCCATTCCCTTTAAGGTAAAGAAGGACTCTTCCTTGCCAAATGCACCGATGCACAGCGTCTCTCGCTCTTCCGGATATTCCGTCAGAGGCAAGGACTTCGGAATAAATGCATTTCCAATCTCGAAGATACGTCCCTCGAAGATGCCTCTCTTCTGGTTGCGTCCCATCGCATGAATCATCTGCGGTGCCAGTGTTGTTCTCATCAGGGACAGATCCTCGTTGATCGGATTCATGATGCGGATCGCCCTGCGCTCTGGCGCGTCCTCTGCAAATCCCATTTCATCCAGATCCGACGGGGAGAAGAAGGAATAGTGGATTCCCTCAAATGCGCCAACACTGCACAGCGTTCTCTTTACTTTCAGAATTGTTCTCTGACGCAGGTTGCTTCCACCGATCGTCACCTTAGCACTCGGCATGAAGGTCGATGTGATGTGATCGTAGCCGTACATACGGATCACTTCCTCGGCAACATCCGGATAATCTTCCATATCCTCGCGGTATGCCGGGAAATGCATGGTCAGTTCGTCGCCGTTGATCTCCGGCTGGAAGTTTAAGCCAGTCAGGATGCGTAAAATATCCTCGTTCGGAACGGTAATACCCAGAACAGCGTTTACCTTCTTAACACTTGTCTTGAAGGTAGTCGGCTCTAAGGAGTTTCCGGTATTTACATTTTTATGGGTCTTGGAAATCTTACCAACTCCCAGCTCCTCAACCAGGTGCAGGACACGTTTCATCGCCATCTCAGTTGTGTACTCATCGACCCCCTTAGAATATCGCTGGCTCGCGTCGGATCCCTGTCCTAATGCACGGGAGCTTCTGCGGATGTTGTCACGGGCAAATTTAGCTGCCTCAAACATCACTTCCGTCGTGGTATCACGGATCTCAGAATTTAAACCACCCATGATTCCGGCAAGTGCTACCGGCTTTTTGCCGTCGCAGATAACCAGATTGTTCGGATTTAAGGTAAATTCTTTCTCATCCAGCGTCACGATCTTCTCGCCCTCGGCCGCGCGTCTTACGTTGATCGCATTGCCCTCCAGATAATCGCAGTCAAACGCATGAAGCGGCTGACCTAACTCACGCATGATATAGTTTGTAATATCAACAATATTGGAAATGGAATTATTCCCTACCAAAGCCAGACGTCGTCTCATCCATGCCGGGGACTGACCCAGTTTTACGTCATATACATAGTGTGCAATGTAACGCGGGCAAAGATCCTGTGCCTCTACCGTTACGTTGAAGCCTTCTTTCTCAACTTTTGTCTCAGTGTAATCCAGTGCCGGCGTCTTGAGCGGCTCGCCCAGTGCGGCAGCAACCTCTCTTGCCAGACCGAAAATACTCTGGCAATCCGGACGGTTTGCCGTGATAGAAACATCGAAGATCCAGTCATTTAAGCCGGTCAGCTCTTTGACATCCGAACCAATTTCCGCATCCTCCGGCAGAACCAGCAATCCGTTGTAACCAGCACCCGGATACAGATCCTCGTTTAAGCCAAGCTCGGTACCAGAACACAGCATACCCTGGGACTCATAACCTCTCAATTTACCCTTTTTAATGGTAGCCACGCCCTCGATCGTCACATGATCTTTTGCAGTTGCATATACTTTCGCGCCAATCATGGCAACTGGGAATTTTCCACCAGCTTTTACATTGTCAGCGCCACAGCAGATCTGTAAGAGTTCCGGACCACCTACATTGACCTGGCACACATGAAGATGTGTTTCCGGAATCGGCTCACAGGAGTCAACATAACCAACGACGATGCCGCTGATATCCTTGCCAACCTGCCATTTTTCTTCTACCTCAAATCCACAGTCAAAAAGCTTCTTCTCCAGCTCATCTGCGGAAATATTAATATCTACATAATCTTTTAACCAGCTTAACGGTACAAGCATTTCTAATCCTCCTGTCCTGATCAGTCATCGATCTGATCCAGCACACGCAGATCAGACTCAAAAAGCATCTTGATGTTGTTGATGCCGTATTTCAGCATTGCGATACGCTCCAGACCCAATCCGAATGCGAATCCACTGTATTTATTGGAATCAATGCCACAGTTTTCCAGTACCTTCTTATTTACCACACCAGCGCCGAGAACCTCGATCCAGCCAGTTTCCTTGCACAGACGGCAGCCCTTTCCGCCGCACTGGAAGCAGCTTACATCGACCTCGACAGACGGCTCCGTGAACGGGAAATAGGACGGACGAAGTCTCGTTTTTGTCTGCTCACCGAAAATTCTCTGAACAAACATATCCAGCATACCCTTTAAATCACACAGGGTGATGCCCTCATCAACAACCAGGCCTTCCATCTGGCTGAACATCGGAGAATGGGTCGCATCATCATCAGAACGGAATACCTTACCTGGGGAAACAACCTTGATCGGCGGTTTTTTCGCTTCCATGACATGAACCTGTCCAGCCGATGTCTGGGTACGGAGCAAGAACTCCGGAGACAGGTAGAATGTATCCTGCATATCGCGTGCCGGATGATCCTGCGGTGTATTTAAAGCCGTAAAGTTATAATAATCGGTCTCGATCTCGGTTCCCTCATATACCTCAAATCCCATAGAGGTGAAGATATCCGTCAGCTGATTGCGGACCGTCGTAACCGGATGCAGCTTGCCGTAACGGATTTTAACCGGCGGCATCGTAATATCAATCTTCTCTGATTCATAGCGCTGCTGCTGCTCTTTCTCCTTTAATTTCTGATCCAGCTCGTCAAAGAAATTGTTTGCCCACTCCTTGGCGCCGTTGATTGTCTTACCAAATTCCGCTTTCTGATCATTGGCAACATTACGCATTTCTTTCATCAGCAGACCAATTCTGCCCTGCTTATTATCCAGAAAGGTCTTCTTAAACTCATAGACACTCTTGGAAGTCGTCAGAGCATCCGCACCCTGGCGGATTTCCTCTTTGATCGCAGTGATCACTTCATTCAGTTCTTTTAAATCCTGCATGATTTCTCTCCTTCTATTACTTTTGTTGCTTTTTATCTTGATATTGCTTTAACTTGTGGACACGAATTTGTGCATAAAGGATGTTCTCTGGCACATTCGGGCGTCTCGCGCGGTCGCTTGCGACATGACATAAAAAAATCCCTTCGCACAAAACGTGCAAAGGGACGATCATATCTATACCGCGGTACCACCCAGCTTCCTGTCGGCAGGTCATTTTTTCGTCTGCCACAGACACTTTCCGGTATGTAACGTACACCAGACGGCAATGCCTACTCTAAATTTCAGCAATGCAGCTCCCGTGGGAAATTCGGATATCTGTCTGAACGGGAAAAGGCTCACAGCCGCTGACCTCTTCTCTCTGACCGGAAACAGTATCTTATAGAACACGATCATAGCTTTTGGTTTGTTTGTTTGGTTTGATTGATTTCATGTATGCAATCTGTTTATTATTTTAGGCATGTTGGTGGGAAATGTCAAGAGATTTCTTTCCTTGATATTTTCATTGATATTTTCATCTTGGTATTTTCAAATTATAAGAAATTTTACTTACTGCAAGCATTTTGCAAGCACAAAGCCCAGAAACCTCTAAAAAAGCAGATGTTTCAGTTTGAAAACTTCCGCGTAAGGAAGCTCACTGCAATCAATGCCCTAAATTTTTATATTCCCCTGTGCATGGCATTTCTGGCACATATGTCCATGAAATCAGAAACGCATGCCCTGAAGGTTGCAATCATACAGAAAGCAGACCCTATAAAAGAAAAAATCCATTTCAGCTATTATCGGCTGGCTAAAGGTATCTCAGGCATACTGTCGTATGTAAAAGAAGGGATCAGGCTATGGTTTCGGACAAAACGTCCGATATACCGTCAACTTTGCCTTAAGCTGGTCGCTTAAATAGATAAAAGAATAACTCTCCCAAGTAGTGAAAGGAATCATCCATTTATTATTTATCTCCTTCTTCTATCATATAGAATAATTATAATTCAAACATTTAGAATTGTTATTATATTTGTGGTGTATGTCAACAACTTTTTTTCTTTTTAATTCTACCAGCCGACAGCATCTCTTTTTATGCAAGGTTATCATTTTATCAACTGTATAAGCACGCAAAAAAGCACCAGCCAACTAAGTGACTGATGCTTCTCACATCTGATATCCTTTATTTTTTATAAACTGTATTCCCTTTTGCAATCACTTCAACAAGCTGAAGTTCCTGGTCGAGAATACAAAGATCCGCATCATAGCCCTCTTCAACCTTACCTTTTCCCTTAAGACAAAGAATATCTGCTGGATTCGATGTAATTGTAGAAATTGCTATTTCTAAAGGAATTTCTGTTTTAAATACACATTCCTTTACTTCCTTCAGAAGGCAGCTGGACTGTCCAACGCCCATTCCAAGGAATTTGCCATCACTACTGTACATCGGAAGGCTTCCCTGCCCGTCAGAAGAAATTGTTATGCGGTCAGGATTTACTCCTGCATCTAACATCCGTTTGATACCATTACATACACGTACCTCATCACAGATAGTTTCCCAATAGTCAATATCTTCATTTCCAGTAAAGTCTACTGCTCCGCCTTTCAGTGCATACTCAATCGACTTGCCAAAAAGCATCTCATTTCGATTGATATGTGTTGGCAGTATTTGAGTTGCCGGTATCTCTGTCTCATCGACTACTCGTTCAATCAGATCTAAGCATCTCGGACTATCGCCCAGATGAACATTTACAATGCCAGCTTTCCCGGAAAGAACACCACCAATCCTTGTATCCGCAATGACACGTGCAAATTCCTCGAAAGTCGGCTGTGAAGAACGATGATCAGAGATCGCGATTTCTCCCGTTCCAATGATTTCCTGAATCATCATAATATCTTTCACAATACTGTCAGTCAACGTGCGGACCGGAATCTGATAACTTCCGGTATAACAGTATGCAGACATTCCCTGCTCATTCAATCCTTTTGTCTTTGCAACCAGTGCACACATATCACGACCGATTCCATCTGTTCCAAGGCAGCCAACAACGGTTGTCACTCCAAACTTCGTAAGTCCTTCCATGGTTGCTTCCGGAGTACGATTGGCGAATCCGCCTTCGCCACCACCTCCGAGTACATGAACATGACTATCAATGAATCCCGGAGTTAAAAGTAGCCCCTCTCCATTGATCCTTTCTGTCTCAGAAAGAAATCCGTCTGCGGATATAGAACCCGCATCTTTAATCTTAACAATCTTATCATTGATTATAAGTACATCTTTTTTCCCCAGATGCTGTGGAGCATAAACATCAATATTCTGAATTAATTTCATCACAAATCACTCCCACTGCGACAAATTTGCTATTACTCGCCACCAAAAGAGGTGGGAGTCTTCTCGACTGAGATAAAATACATATTTTAGAATCCAATTCCAACTGCAACAAGAACTGTAATGATTGCACCAATCATTAAGACACCAAGGAATTTCCACATGAATTTAATCCAGTTAGACCACTCAATCTTTGCAATTGCAAGAGATCCAATCAAGCATCCGGATGTAGGAACAATCAGGTTTGTAAATGCATCACCAAGCTGGAATGCAACTACAGCTGTCTGACGCGAAACACCTAACAGGTCTGACAGCGGAGCCATGATCGGCATTGTGATGGCAGCCTGTCCTGTTCCGGATACAACGAAGAAGTTAAATACGGACTGGAACAGATACATAAGTACTGCTGCAACTGCTCCGGAAACTCCAGACAGTGCATTTGAAATATTATACATAATTGTATTGATAACTGTAGGTGTTGTCGGATCAGAACCACCAAGAACCTGCATGATTCCCTGTGCCATAGCAACGACAAGGGCAGCACCGATCAGGTCTTTTGCTCCATCTTTGAAAGATGTTGCAATATCATTCAGTTTCATATCATTCAGTTTAAAGATAACTCCAAACACACCGGAAACAATTCCCATAATAAAGAACTGTGTTGCAATCTCCGGCATGTAGTATCCCTGAGTCATAACTCCCCAAACTACCCATACTACTGTAACAGCCAGTGTCAGAAGGACTAAAATGTGTCCAAGACCAAATGAATGTCCTTCGTCAATTCCTGTTGTTTCATTCTGCTCACGGAAATATGAATCCGTCTTATATGCGATTGAGATTGTCGGATTCTTTTTAATCTTTGATGCATAGAACATAGTCATTCCACAGCCGAGTGCTGTAAATACGACCCACATTACCATACGGAATCCTGCACCGGAGAATACGTCAATACCTGCAATACCCTGTGCAATGCCTACAGAGAACGGATTCATCCAAGATGAACCGAAACCAATCTGTGTGGCAACATAAGTAACAAGAACTGCGATAACTGAATCATATCCAACTGCTACAAACAACGGACAAAGAATCATAGTAAACGGAAGCGCTTCTTCTCCCATTCCGAAAACTGCTCCACCAAGAGAAAACAGTACGAAAAGTATCGGAATCAGTAGTTTTTCTGCTCCCTTGGCCTTACGGATCAATCCGATCAATCCAGATTCAATCGCACCTGTACGGATCATGATACCAAATGCACCACCTACTACCATAAGGAATGCGATAATCTCGATTGCAGAACTATTTACGATTCCGTTATACATATAGTTGAAGAATCCTGTTCCACCATCTCCACTAAAGAGTGCTACTCCTTCTGTTACTACATTTCCTGCATCATCTGTCAGATACTGGAAACTTCCGTCCTTGATTACTGTACGGGTTTTCTCAACACCATTGATCATATATGAAATATCCTGTGTTTCGTAAAATCCCTTTGGTACAAGAAATGTCAGAAGTGCTGCGATAACGACTACTAAAAAGATGATAATGTAGGTATCTGGCACTTGGAATCCCTTGTTAAAGGACTTTAGCCCTTTTTCTTCTTTTTGGCTCATTTTTGAGTCTCCTTCCCATTTTTTTGATATACCATATTAGTCTACCATAGAATGCTAAAAAGCCAACTAAAAATTTACATGTTTTTTGTCATTTTCCTGTATTTTTATACACCCAAAAATGGAATTGGCTCTGGTAATGCAAATCATGACCACTGGCTTAGCCAGTGATTAGACTGCGCCTTCCGGAACCTGCGGAAAGGCCAGATCCTCAATCGTGCCATACTGAAGAGCCGCATTTCTCTCATCCTCTGCCCAAAGTTTGCTTGGATGATTGGAAAAATTGATAAACATAGTAACATCCCCCTCGTTTTTATCTTATCTTAAATCCCCGTTCTTCTTCACAGGGAATCTCTGTGATCTCCATATCCGCCACGTTGATCCATCTCTGCTGCTGAATCCTAGCTAACATTTCCCGAATGGAAACTTCTCTTCCCTGCACTTCCATCTCCACTCTTCCGTCCCACAGGTTCTCCACCCAGCCGGTCAGGTCAAGGGACTGGGCGATATAAAAAGAGCGGTAACGGAAGCCGACTCCCTGGACATCGCCGGAAAAAAAGATATGTTTTCGTACCATAATTTACATCTCCTCCGGATACTGAAATCCCCATTCTTTTCTGAATTCCGTCATCATATCCATCACATCTTTTGTATAATCCAAATGCATGCATTCTGCATCCCCACGGATGGCTTTCTCCATATCCGCCAGCTCATAGGCCAGCGCATCTGCATGCTCACCGGTCTGAATCACTTCCGTTTCTCCGGAATCTGTATAGGTGATTCTCGCTTCCCAGGCTCTCGGATATTCCATGATTTCTATATATCCCTTTTCACAGGATACCATGCCTCTTTTCGGCTGCTTGGAATGCAGCGACAACATGACAGATGCCATCTGGCCTTCCTGATTCATCAGCAGCAATCCTGCCTGTTCATCCACTCCTGTAGGTGCCGGTTTTACCTGGGATAAAAGCTGATCCGACTTGGAATCCATAAACCACCGAATAAAGGAAAGCGCGTACACCCCGATATCCAGCATGGCACCTCCTGCCAGGTTTTTATTAAAAAAGCGGTTGTTCATATCATATTCTTTGAAGCTTCCAAAATTCATAGTGATCAGATTCACCTTTCCAAGTTTCCCTGACTCAAGAATCTCTTTAAGCTTTTTATAAATCGGCATATGATAAATCGGCATGGCCTCACCTATGACAACACCCTTTTTATCCGCCAGAGCAATTGCCTCATCCAGTTCCCGGCTGTTTAAGGTGATAGATTTTTCGACCAGAATGTGCTTTCCATTCTCAATTGCCCTGCGCATAAAATTAATATGGGTATTATGGGGAGTTGTGATATAGATTACATCAATATCCGGGTCTGTAAACATGTCATTATAATTATCATATACCTTTTTTATCCCATATTTTTCTGCAAATGCAACCGCTTTCTCATGGGTTCTGTTACCCACCGCATCGATGTTTCGCCCGTTTTTCTTTAAGGCCACGGCCATTTCATTTGCAATCACTCCGGTTCCAAGAACTGCCCATCTGATGTTCTGCATGTATCTCTTACCTTTCTTTATCCAACTAGCACTCCACCGCTACCTTAATCACTCCATCTTTCTTGTTCTCAAAAAGCTCGTATGCATCTTCGATCCGGCTAAGCGGATAGGTATGGGTAATAAGCGGTTCCGTATCGATCTTGCCCTCTGCAATGAGGCGAAGCGTCTCCTCACAGTCGCATCCATCTACACCGCCGATTTTAAAGGTAAGATTCTTGCCATACATATCCGGAAGCGGCAGCGTCTGGGCTTCGTCATAGAGCGCTACCACTGTGACGATTGCATTAGGCCTTGCACATTCCCAGGCTAACCGAAAAGTAGAGGGGGCTCCTGCCACCTCAAGGACTACATCGGCTCCGCCATGATCACTGTTTTTCTGAACATATTCCAGACATTCCTCCGGTAAAACGGTGTATACATCCGGATAGTGCTCCTTTATAAAGCGGACGCGGTTTTCATCTTTCTCGCAGACAATGATTCGTTTCGGTTTCTTTAACATTACGCAGAGAAGGGTACAAATACCCGTCGGACCGGCACCGATGATCAAAACCGTATCTTCCTCCGTGATCTCAGAGATTCTCGCCGCCCAATAGCCGATCGCCAGCACATCTCCCACAAACAGTGCCTGCCGGTCCGTCACTCCATCCGGAATCTTATTTAATCCCTGATCTGCAAATGGAACCCGCACATATTCGGCCTGCCCGCCGTCGATACGGCATCCCAGGGCCCAGCCGCCATTCTCGTCCGTACAGTTATTTACATATCCATTTTTACAGAAAAAGCATTCACCGCAGAAGGTCTCTACGTTTACAGTGACTCTGTCCCCCGGCTTCACATGGGTCACCGCTGACCCAACTTCTTCCACAATTCCTACCATCTCATGACCGACTGTAATTCCAGGGACCGCCCGCGGCACACTTCCGTGTTTGATATGCAGATCACTGGAACAGATGCTGGCCAGTGTTACCTTTACAATCGCATCCCGTTCGTGCATAAGCACCGGTTTTGGTTTTTCCACTAATTCAAACTTTCCCTTAGAAATATATGTATATGCCTGCATTGCTTAACCCCCTTCTTTCTATTATTCATACTGAATCCTATTATAGGCGAAACCTGGGGGTATTAGCAAGATTTGCCGTAAAAAACATGCTTCTGCTTCATTGAAACATTCCGCGTACATGATGGCTAGTTCCAACTGCTGGCAGGCTCCGGTATCATATGTCATTTTTTCAGAAGAACGTCCAAAGCGAGTTGCCTGCGCAAGGTTCCATTTTTCAAGGATCACCTGCATCTGCTGGTTTGTCCGTTTCAACTCATCCGTAAGAACAGCCAGCTGGCTACGTAATTCTTTTTCCTGCTCCATGCTTTCAAGCAAGAGCTGCAGGATATCTTTTTTATTCAGTTTTGCCAGCTGTTCTTTTGATAACGCAAGTGCCATACGGACGATCAGTCTCCTTCGCTTTTATGGATCCAGTATAACAGAAGAAGCGAAAAAACACAAAAATCAGACCGATATCTTTTCGGTATTTTGACGGTGGAAAACTCCTGCTCCAAAAGCAGTTCTTTCTGTAGAGAATACCTTCCAGGCTGCCTGAAAACAGGTGGATCCGGCTTACTTTTCATGTGGCAGAGAAGACTGTCCACAATTCATGTTAAGCGGATAAAAAACAGAACTTTTTATCCCCATACAGGCTTTCGAATCAAACAGAAAACTTCTCTGTTTTGTACAAAAGTCACACTGGATGTTTTGGATCGATCTTATGGACAGATGGATCTATGGAGTATCCGCTCATGAGCAGATGATACTGCTCCGAAGTGATGTTCCGGGCTTCCGCTTCCGATCGGGGCCATTGAAAAGTTCCCGCCTCCAGCCGCTTATAAATAAGCAGGAAGCCGTCTTCCTCCCAGACCAGCCCTTTGATCTTCCGGTTACTGGAACCACAGAAGAGAAACAGGTCTCCAGCGTGAAAAGGATCCAGTTGAAACTTTTGTTTCACCAACGTTGACAGGCCATCGATGCCTTTACGGAGATCGGTCTTCCCGACAAAAACATAGACATGATAGAAACGTGAAATATCCGCATCATTGAGCATGGGCGGTCACCTCAATGATCATGGACAAGGTATCCCTTTGAATGGAAATAGGAATCTCAAGCTGCATTCCGCAAAATTTGAGCGTTAACATTTCATTTGGATCAGCTGTTACAGACCTCTGCACAGGGAACTGCTTTGGCTGCGTTACTTCAATAAAGCCGCTTTCTACAAGCAGGGCCTCTTTCACTTTGCGGAGCCAGTAATAATAAGAGTCTCATGAAAGCTGATGCTGTGCACAATAATCTTTGACAAACAGACCAGATTCGTTGCGCTCCTGAATAATAGCAGCCCAGTTTTTTACACGGATCTGTGCTGTGTCAAGTTTGGTGTTCATAATTGACCTCCTAGTGTGAAAAATGGGAAAAGTGTATTGTACAACTTTTCCAACATTATCTCAAACTTGGAGGTGTAGTTCTAGAGATGTGTGGTTTACCATTTACGGTCGAAATGTTCCAAGACAAACTCAAACCAGATAAATAAGCACGACAAAAGCCCTTAGCTATGAGTTTTATACCCACAGCTAAGGGCTTTTTAGATAAATATGAATTTATTTGTTGCACAACCACCTGTCAATCATTCTCTAACCCTAAAACCACTGGATTACAAGAATAATGGCTCTCATGCAACCGTTATCAAATTGTTATCAAAAGACTTTTAAAAGTGCTGCAAACCCGCATAAATACTGGGTTCTTAAAGCATTTCAAATTATTCAAACTCGGCAAATCCAAAGATGTTCTTAAATATATTTGTTTAAGTTCTGTATCCTTTTTTGCCGTTATTTTATTTCTGTTGCATATATTATTTTGGCTCGCTGATTTTCTGTTGCCAATTTGTTGCCAGTCTATCTTGTTAATCAATTATCTCCTTTTCTAATGCCCCTACTAATTCCATTAGCATATGTTCCATATCACGCATCAATATATAATCGTCTTTTTTTCGCATATAAACTTCCCTCATCATTGGATGTTCAAAAGAAACCTCCATGATTCTTCTAAAATTATTGATTGATTCCCTTTTTACATCAATACTATTTTCTGACGAAAGCATCTCCAATAATTCTTTTCCTATGTTATATATCCATGGTAATTTGTCCTGAACCATACTTAACACTATCAAAAAAGCATATTGTTTTTGACAATCTGGCAAAATGGAGTGAATAAGTTCTTCCATGAACATAGATTTATATTTTCTAGGCATTCTTCGTTCTTCAAAATCTATATTTCTCTCAACTTTGGATAAAGTTAAATCTAACCGTTCTTTTAATTCATCAATGCTATCATTCAATTTAGAGTCGGGATTTCGCAACAGCTTTTGATTGTCTCTTGATAATTCCAATATTTCTTCTATAATTTCAGTCGAATGATTCTCTTCTTGGATGTTTTTTTCAAAATCATTTTCATTATCCTCTTTTAAGCCGTTTAGTTCCTCTTCCAATGTCGGATACCATACTTCAAAAGCCTTATCAAGCATAGTTTCTGATATTCCGTTTTCACCACATGCTTTATTTAATGTATGTATCAACTTCTTTATATCTTCTTTTTCAAAAACAGTTGATTGAAATTGTAAAATAGGTCCATTAACTTCCGAACGTTTTATATCAAAAAGAAATGGTGTTACAAAAGATTTATCCATAGTTTTAGACAATGCACCTGCTTCAAAAGACAACCATGGTGCATATAAATTATCTTTAGTCACACACAAAATTCCAAATGTGGAATCTTCCAATTCCTTTGCAATATCACTACTCCACCTAGCACCTTTGTCAATATCCTCTGAAGATACATAAGGCTCCAGCGACTGAATTACTGATGGCAACCACTCTCTAAAAATCATCGCAACTTTATGACTTTTATTTCCAGACCAACTAATAAACACTTTCATATATGCCCACCTCTTTTGTATTGTTCCAATAGTTATGTATAGATTATTTTCTTAAAGCTCAGCTTCTATTTTGCCAACTCATTTAAAGCATTCAAGATATTCTCCAAATTAAATGAATATACCCATTCTGCACCAATTCCATATGCTTCATCTGGTGCCTCATATGAACTATCTAATTTGACTACAACTAAGCCATTTCCTTTTTCATAATTTTTTGCAATTTCATATGCTTGCCAATTTCTATAACCGATTTCCTCACTATCCGGATGTTTGTCATTTGAATGTTTACCAACTATTGCAATCATATAGTTGGCTTGACCTATTTTGGTACTCAACACCTGCTTAATAGTCGAAACCGATTCACTTTGAATTTCACTTGGTGTACAATCGTTAATTGAAAAATCAATATCATCGTTTTCATTCCAAGCCTCTAATAAATTATAATATATTCTATCGTGTTCATAATCAAAAGAACAACATACTTTCTTCTTTGCCATAATTTTAAACCTCCTTCAGTACTTTCCTTAAACCATTAGCAATTGAATTAATAAAAGGAAGATGACTTTTGCAAAATCCCGTTATTTTTGTGTGAATTTCAAAAAAATAAAACCAATCAATAACTATAATTGCAGCACATAAAATTGTATCGCATACAAGTGCTATGATGGGTTCTTGTGATAATATCCACTCCTCATGAATCCGTACTATGTTAATTAGAGCAAACAATATTGGCATCAACATTTTATAAAATAGATCAATAAAATTTAACACCATTGGATAATTTCTTTGATAATTCTCTCCCTCACGTGAGAAAATTCCTGATATAGTTAAATTAGATATTTCTTTTTCAAGTTTATTTAAATACGTATATTGTCGCTCAATATATAACATGTCTTGTATATAACGTATCATCACATATACAATCAATAACCAAATTAAAGTTTGAATAATCGTATTACTCAATTGTAAGGGTGTTTCTATATCTCTATTTATACCTTTTAAAATGAGTTCAAACGCCATTTCCGGTCTTATTAAAAGTAGAAATGAAATCGCTTCTAATACGCAAAGAATAACAAAACTTTTATTTCTTCTTCCCTGTGATTCCTTGCTTAGACTGAATGTTTCCTTATAGTGGTCATACAGCACATCCAATGTATCCATATTACCACCCTCTTATTGCACGTACAATATCATCATGATTAAAACTATAAACTCTTTTGGCACCGCAATTTTTCAATTCTTCTGGATACTCATACAAAGAGTTTAATTGCACTGCAATTATATGTTTTCCCAGTTCTTTTGCCTTTGCAACTTCAAAATTCTGCCAATTACGATAACCTATAAGTCCCCTGTCCTTATGTAATTTATTAGCTTCTTTTCCTACTATGACCACAACATGCGTTGCTTCATTAATTTTTCTGGATAATACTGCTTTAACCGTTGGTATATTCCAGCTCTGAATTTCACTCGGTGATTTATCATTACAAGTAAATTCAAAATTTGAATTTGCATTCCACATATTTAAAGTATATTTATAACTTCTGTCATTTTCAAAATCAAACGATACAAATATTTTAGGTTTTGCCATATCCATTCTCCCTTCTACCTTGGTCCCATAAACCTATCGCCATTCAGATGTATCATATGCTCCGGCATTTCAGCAATCCAAACTTCTGTTTCCCATGCGAGTTCTTCAGCAAATTTCTTATACGTCTTGAAATCCAGAAATGCTGTTACAAATATTTTTCCTGCCGTAACATCTTTTGTCATCTCCGTGATTTCCAATATACGTTTCGGATCCATCGGCCCTACAGACGTTACCGACTCAATAAAATAAATCCAGTTTTTATCCTCACGATATAGCACTACATCAGGCATCTTATCATGTAACGTAATTTCAAATCCCAGTTCTTTTAATTTTTCTACATTCTTTACCAGATCTTTTTCTATTGTATCGCCAACGTACAAGCACTCAGAATTTGGTGCAAATCTTGGTGCAAATTCCTCGATAATGGCTTTTTGCAGCTCATTATGCTTACCCGTAGAAAATTTAAAACTTTCACCATTTATATTTACCGGCATCATTGTCATCTTCTTTTTAGAAGCATACAAATCAATTAACTTTTCATGGTAACAAAGAAACCGCTTTATAGATTCTTTCCACGCTGGTGTTTCCATCGTTCTCAGTATTTTAATTGTTTCTTCCGTCAATCTGTAGCGATAGTTCGGACTGTTGGTTGCTTTTCCATTATCCTCTATCAAAGCTGCAGTACGAAATCTATGCAAAGCCTGTTTTCTAAATGTTTCTCTACTATTTTCCGCATAACTCATGCCATAAAATGTATTAACAACCTGAATAATATCATGAATACGAATCCATTCATTTGTTGCTTCACTCCATGACATATCCGGCTTTATCCCTGCCATAGCCAGTATCACATAGCAACATATATCCGCTTGCTGTGCTTTTGGCATACCAATTGTTTGCAGAAATTCTCTTGCTTCTTCTATTTTCTTATCCACAGTATCCCTCCAATATCAAATCACAATTTGTTTCTGAATAGTCCTTGCTCTTAAGCACTTTTCTGCCCATTTCCTGAATGTCCTCTAAATCCGGCACAGGCATTGCATTAATCTCTGTGGAATTAACCTGTGTAGATCCATTTAAAATACGATAATATTCATCATAAAGTGTAGAATTAAATAATACATATAACCCATACACCAGGCATTCTGACATTTCCGTTAATACACCGTCCACAAAATTAATTTTATTCTGTGTACTTATCTTTTGGTACTGCGGAAATCTTTTGGCTAAATATACTCCACACTGTAATCTTCGAGGTTCTTCCTTTGCTGTAAAGCGCTTTACAAATAGATAGTTTTTGTTATCCTGCATCAATCCCCTTTGTTCTGTCACTACATATTCATGTTCTTTCTGTATTGGAAATTCTACTTTTCCCTGTTTTATATGCTGCGAATAAAATAAAGGTATTGCTCCTTCTTCTTCCTCATCTCGAAGTATTTCACGATTACGGAAATCTACGGTCAATCCAGTTTTCATTTTTACACCTATTGCTGGAAGCGTCTTATCAAACTTATGCAACTTCTTTAATACTTCCACTTCATTTTCATCTGTTACAAGATAGACATAATAGTCTGATCCTGCTACAACCAGATCATACGGAACCGTCAATGATGTCAACTCTCCAAAATCACTATTGGATTTCGATGATGTAATCGTAACTGTTTCTGGCTTTTCACTTGTCTTTTTTACTTTAATAATAATTGTTTCCTGTAACACACTTTCTTTGTCGAAAACCTTATTTCTGCTGACAAAAAGGTGAATATGTTCCAATTTCCCTTCTGTCAGAAAATATTCCCGGAAACGTTTAAAATACGCCCCTGATGTCCATGACCTCGGAATGATGTAAATCAGCTCTCCACTTTCACATAAATTAAATAATCCCATAGACGCAAAAATGAAATATAAGTTCGGTGCACCATAACATACCTCTGGCATCGCTGTTGCTTCTGGCGCATCTTTCGGAATTTTCATATACGGCGGATTTCCAATCACAAAATCATATTTCTTAGGCTCTGCATTTCCTCCCAACATATGATTAAAATCCAAATACTGGCTCAAAATATAATTATCTTCAACGATATTAACTGTAAGTTTTTTTCTTGTCTCTTCTTTACAATATTCCAGATTACGTTTCAACAATGGCAATACATTTTCATCGTTCTCATAGCAGGTAAGCTCAATCTCCTGAATAGAATCTATTGTTTCCATTCGCTCAATAAGAGCACATGATAATATACCTGAACCAGCCCCTGCATCAAGCACACTTACTCTGCCTGTTTTCTCATCCAACTTATATAATCCCGCCATAAAACGGGCAGTTTCCATACTGGTAAAGAACTGTCCGTATTTTTTACGTTCTTTTTTCGGCATATTCTCTATATATTCGTTTGTAAGTTCTATAATTTTTTCTAGCATATTCCACCTACCTACAAGCCTTCTATTTCTTGTTATTATACAATAACTTACTACCTTTTTCAACGCTCTTCAGGAAACATATGTTCTGTTTTTCTGTAAATTAAATCCATAAAGGGCAGCTAAAAAGCCGCCCTACACTCTACGCATAAACAATCTTTTTTAACACAATCTCCTCCGCACAAGCCCGGATATTGTTCATTCTCCCCACCCATGCCATCTGATTCTGGTCTTAAATCCCCTCTTAACTTTCCGGCAATTCTTACCAGTCCAGTCATAATAGTGAAGGGACACATACCATGTTCCCCGCTGTTCGTCTTTGTACGCCGCCATAATCTCACTCCTTTCCTAATTCGCCTGTGCCATGCCATAAAATTTTTCTTCATAGTATTTTCTGCTCACTCGTCCGGCGATTGTGATAAAACCTTTTGCTTCCAGTTCTTCGTTCATCTGCCGCACCAGCTTATAAGCAAATGGTTTGGAAATGCCTAAGTCCTGCGCCACTTCTCCGGCTGTTACAAATAAATCATTTTTCAAATACACGTCCTCCTTTTGGATTTTTAACTTTTTTGTTAAGTCCTGTATTTTCAGTATACTTAACATTTCTGCTATTATCAATAGCTTTTTTGTTAAGTTTATCTTTTTTATTAAATTTAGCATTTCTGATAAGTTTTTGTTGCCGTATTATTTTAGGTATGCTACAATGTAGGAAACGGGATAACTATTTTCACAGGAGGGCTTTATGGAATACACGATACGAGAAATGACGGTAATGGAATATCCTCTATTGAATGAATTTCTATACGAAGCTATTTTTATTCCAGACGTTATAAAGCCGCCACCGAAAAATATTATCGCTTCTCCCGAATTACAAATTTATATTGACCGCTTCGGGGCATCAAAAGCTGATTTCGCATTAGTCGCAGAAGTTGAACAAAAAATCGTTGGTGCTGTCTGGGTACGCATTATACACGATTACGGACATATTGATGATGAAACGCCCTCTCTTGCCATCTCTCTATACAAAGAATACCGTGGACAGGGGATAGGAACCGATATGATGAAAGAAATGCTATCTTTGTTGAAAACACATGGTTATAAACGTGTTTCACTTTCTGTTCAAAAGGCTAATTATGCGGCTGAAATGTATCGAAAAATCGGTTTTGATATTGTACGGGAAAACGAAGAAGAATGGATTATGGTGTGTAATTTGTAATGTTTAAGGAAAGGACACAAAATTATGATACTGGGAGAGCGAATTAAGAGAATCCGCACATTTCGGGGATTAACACAACGAGAACTAGGATTGAAGCTGGGATATGAGGAGCGCAACGCTGATGTTCGTGTGGCACAATATGAATCCGGCTATCGTGTTCCCAAAAAAGATACTCTCATGGAAATTGCCAGGATTTTGAATGTCAACTATATCAATTTTATTATAGAAGCCCCCGGCTGCGCTGAGGACATTATGCAGACTTTTTTCTGGCTTGACGAGGACAACCGCAATACCTTTCATCTGTTTCAGCTTGTCCGCAATCCCGGCAAGTGCAACGTTTCTGATGATAAGTCTGTTCGCTATAATGATAGTGACGAATGGCCTGCTCATGCTCCTGTCGGTATGTGGATTGATTATGGTCTGGTAAATGAATTTCTGCGTGAATGGTGTTTGCGGAAAGAACAGCTAAAAAGCGGAGAGATTTCAGAGGACGAATACTTTGAATGGAAACTCAACTGGCCGTGTACTTGCGATGACAGTAAAAAGCATGACTACTATATCCAATGGCGCAAAGGAGAGGCGAAATCATGAAGATGCCTCCAGTAATTGACGCTGCCT
>ERZ791921.681-NODE-681-length-18664-cov-14.621957_pt1 | contig 18664 bp, 14 predicted proteins | sample MGYA00510135_ERZ791921 | MGnify/ENA primary metagenome ERZ791921 (study PRJEB30046, sample SAMN00792070) | human gut metagenome | study: EMG produced TPA metagenomics assembly of the A metagenome-wide association study of gut microbiota in type 2...
CTTTCTTCCCTAAGAGAACTGCCCGCAAATCTTCCAATCCATATCCTTCGCCCAGACTGTCCATGCGGGCGGCTTTCTCCCAACCAGAGAGCTTCAGTCGATACGATTTTCCGCGCTTTGAGACTTCACAACCATACTCTTGCAACAGCTTCAGCAGTTCTTCAAAGTCAGCAGGACTTTGTGATAATGCGTTGTCAATCGCCACACGAAGCAGCTCTCGGTGAGAGGGCTTTGCCTGATCTCCCAGCCACTTGTTATAGCTTTTTCCGTGAAGTTTCGGATTCTCTACAATGGACAGTCCGTTTTCAATGCAGATGGTATCACTTAACCGGCGAACCGCCTTGGTGCTGCCCCAAAAGTTTCGGAATTTCCGGTCATATTCTAAGCTGACCGATGACCAGATAATGTGATTATGAATGTGCGACTTGTCTATGTGAGTGCAGACCACAAAGGCATGATTGCCTTTGGTAAAACGCTTGGCAAATTCTACGCCCAGCCGGTTGGCTTCCTCCGGTGTGATCTCACCGGGGCGGAACGACTGGCGCACATGATAGGCAATCACATCATCCGCACCTCGCACTCGTCCGGTAGCGGCAATGTACTGCCGCTTTGCCAGAAGAAACTCTGCATCCGCAGTCCGGCTGTCACACGCATAGCCGGTAATGAGCCTGCCGTTATCTGTTTTCTTTGGATTGGCTACATAGTCGATGATGTCACTGATCGCCCGACTCTCTGTGCGGCCTTTGCCGACATGAAGCGGCATGATTCTTGTAGTTGCCATAATAGAAGGCCCTCCTCTCATAAATATTTTTGTTTTCGCTGAACTCTTTGCTTCTATCGTTGCAATAACTTTCTCCGCTGGGTATAATAAAAAAGAACATTCTACAACCTCAAAGGAGGGATTTTATGATAGAACAGCTCATTGCCGAAGCAACGGAATGTGATTTCAAAGTTGCTCTCGAAACAAAAAAGCCAAAAAGCTGGTTAAAAAGTGTCAGTGCCTTTTCCAATGGAATTGGCGGCACTCTGTTTTTCGGAGTCTCCGATGACCGGGAGCCTATCGGCTTGTCCGATGTTCAAAAGGATGCTGAAGCGATCAGCCGCTTAATCAAAGAACGTATCACACCATTACCGCAGTTTATCTTAAAGCCATTGCAGGAAGATGGTAAAAACCTGTTGGCTCTGGAGGTTTCTCCTGGCCGCAGCACCCCATACTATTACAAGGCAGACGGAGTAATGGAAGCATACATCCGTGTTGGAAATGAAAGCGTAATTGCACCGGATTACATTGTGAATGAACTGATCTTAAAGGGAACCAATCAGTCCTTTGATACCCTAACAACAGACGCGGTAAAAAAGGATTACAGCTTTACACTTCTGGAAGCAACCTATCTGGAACGGACTGGTCTCCGCTTTGAGCCATCCGATTATGTCTCCTTCGGTTTGGCTGACAAAAATGGATTCCTGACCAATGCCGGAAAGCTCATGACCGATCAGCACACAGTTTATAACTCCCGTATGTTCTGTACCCGGTGGAATGGCTTGGAAAAAGGCTCTATCTTTGATGATGCGCTGGATGATAAGGAATACGAGGGGAATTTGATTTATTTACTGAAAAGCGGCAGTGAATTTATTCGCAATAATTCCAAAGTCCGTTTTGTCAAAGAATCTCAGTATCGGGTAGACAAGCCGGATTATGCTGAACGAGCTGTAACAGAGGCTCTTGTCAACGCTCTCATCCATCGTGATTATATTGTGCTTGGCAGCGAAGTCCACATTGATATGTTTGATGATCGGGTGGAAATCACATCTCCGGGCGGTATGTTTGGCGGCGGCTCAATTCAGGAATACGATATTTACAGTATCCGTTCCATGCGACGAAACCCTGTGATTGCTGACCTGTTCCACCGCATGAAGTACATGGAACGCCGTGGAAGTGGTCTACGCAAAATCGTCAGTGAAACCGAAAAGCTGCCTGGATACACAGAGGCATATAAGCCCGAATTTTCCTCAACAGCGACAGATTTCAGAGTTATTTTGAAAAATGTGAATTACCATCTTAGTCAGAAAGACTTAGTCAGTAACCAAGATTGTGACCAAGTTAGTGATCAAGATAGATCACAGGACATCCTACACGCAGTCTTGGATTTTTGTATAACAGAAAAAAGCAAACAAGAAATTTGCTCGTTTATTGGTTATCGAAATCTCACTTATTTTACAAGAAAATATTTGAATCCTCTACTGGCAAGTGGTCAGCTTAAAATGACTATTCCAGATAAGCCAAACAGTCGAAAACAAAAATATATTACTGTTCATTCCGAATAAATTCCATCTCACGATGGACACCCTTACCTTCGGCTATATCCTTCCCACTACCGGGCGGATTCGGGACTTTAACCCATTAGAAACGTGCGCCGCTAGGCGCACAACAACAAAAAATCTGGCCGCTGATGCGGTCAGACTTTTTGTTGTTTGTCTTATGGTATCTGTAATTACTGTAACAGAGAAAGAACACCCTGTGTAGACTGGTTAGCCTGTGCAAGCATAGACTGACCTGCCTGTGCAAGAATGTTGTTCTTGCTGTAGTTAACCATCTCTTCAGCCATATCTGTATCACGGATACGGGATTCAGCGGATGTTGTATTCTCAACAACGTTATCTAAGTTGTCGATCGTATGCTCTAATCTGTTCTGAACAGCACCGAGAGCGGAACGCTGGGAAGAAACTTTGGCTACTGCGTCTGCGATTGCGTCTACTGCATAGGTAGCTGCTGTACCTGTTTTATCAGTTACATTTAAGTTTTTAATTCCAAGATATGCAGAATTCATTGTTTCGATATTTACATTGATCTTGTTTGTTAAATCTGCATCTGCTCCTACATGAAGATTGAAGGATAAGCTCTCAGCAACGGAAACAGAACCTTTTGTGATAGTGAAAGTTCCGTCATTATTGTTTGTAACAGTTGCAGCTGTATCTGTTCCAATGCTGCTGGCTGTTGCTAACTCATCTTTCATCTTATTATAAATATCTGTTACCGTTGTTCCATTTTCTAATGGCTTGTACGCACCTGTGATTGCTTTATTATTTGCTCCTGCTGTACCTGCCTCAAACGTAAGAGTACCTGCATTGTTTGTAACAGCATATTTAGTTCCTAATCCATCATCAATCTTGCCATTAAGTGCTGTTGCAAGCTTAGTTCCAATAGCTGTTGCATCATCATCTTTTGCCACATCAATTGTATAGTCTTTTCCGTCAATAGTAAATGTAGCTTTACCATTAAGATCTGCCTGCATGCCTGCTAATGCGAAAGTATATGTGCCTTTAGCACCAGCTGCACCCATTGTACCCTGTGCAATACTATTGTTAGTAGGTTTTGTTACACCATCTACCGTATAAGATTTTCCAGCAATATTAATCTCTTCGCCATGTTTTAAAGCCTTTGCAGTAAAGGTAGCTGTATCATCATTATCAACTAATGTTCCTGCTAATCCTGCATCATGAGCAGCAAGCTTTTCTGTTTTTGTACCACCCTCGGAATCTCCCTTTAACAAATAGATTTCGTTGAATTTTGTTGTCTCAGCAACACGGTCGATCTCAGTTGTTAACTGATCGATCTCATCCTGGATTGCCTGACGGTCAGATTCAGCATTTGTTCCGTTAGCTGCCTGAACTGCTAACTCGTTCATTCTCTGTAACATAGAGTGAACTTCTGTCAAAGCGCCCTCTGCTGTCTGTACAGAAGAAACACCATCCTGAGCGTTTGTGGAAGCCTGATCAAGACCACGGATCTGTTTTCTCATTTTCTCAGAAATGGTTAATCCTGCTGCGTCATCTGCTGCACGGTTGATCTTATAACCGGAAGATAACTTCTCTGTGGATTTTGCCTGCTGTCCTGTTGTAACGTTTAACATTCTGTTGGCGTTCATTGCCTGTAAGTTGTGTTGTACTACCATAATTTTTACCTCCGTGTGTTGCGGTCATTCTGCCGCTAAAATAATTTTTATTTTCGGGATTCCATTCCCTTTTCCCTGAAAAAAATCAGGATTTTGGCACAAAGTGCCTGTATAATAAACCACGCCCCTAGGTTAGCATGGCATTATTACCGTCTGTGGCTGACTGTGTAAATGGCTTTTTTTGCAGCCGGTCTGTCCGTTATCTCAGAAGCTGCGTGCTTCTCACGCATTAAGATTTCTGCAATCTCACGCTTTGCTTCCTCAGAGATTGTCTGCTCACGATAGTATTCTTTTTTGTCCTTCTGCTTCATGGAATTACTGCGCACAATATTGTATTCGCGTGGTGCGTCTACAAGAAGATGAATGTTATTTGCAGAACCACCGGAAAAAACGACACGGATATTTTCTCCTATATCAATGTATTCTCCCGGTTTTAAAGATAATTTAAGCATTGTAACCTCCATGTGGCTTTGTATTTTTCCATAAATACTGCGTATATTAAAAACGGTACTCCATCCGTTTCAGATACCGGTAACACATTGTATATTGTGTTACCTCTGTTTTGCGTTCCGGAATCATGAAGCTACATTGATCACAATGCATATTGTTCAGATATTTTATTGGAAAGAAAATCCTGTCCTTTATAAACAGATTTTGCGGAAAACCTCGTCCCTGTCATCCTGCTCGATCCCAAGATAACGTTTGGTGATGTCAAAAGAGGAATGATGGTAAATCTCCATGAGAAGTACCGGTGGGACTCCCTGCTTCCACGCATAATATCCAAATGTTTTCCGTAAGGAATGTGGGCTGATCACGCCGCTTAGACCGCTGTTTTCTGCCGCCTTGCGGATAATCCGGTAAGCCTGTACCCTTGAGATTGGATCTGCGTCTTTTCCACAGAAAAGATACGCATCCCCACTGATTTTGAAACTGCGTCCAGACGCTAAAAACTGATAATACTTTTGCAACTGGACAGTTATTTTTTCATTCAGATAAATATTCGATGCTTTTCCGGTCTTTGCCTCCACAAGAAGCAGATGTTCTCTTACGCTCCGGTTTTCTAAGTCATATACCTGCTTCCACTGTAAAGAAAGAAGATCCGAAATTCTTAATGCGGTATTCAGCCCCATCGTAAGCAGCAGTTGATTTCTCGGATGATACTGTACCTGTTCGTAAAAGTTCATAAAATCTTTCAGTTCCTGTTCTGAGCGGATTGGCTGAGCTGTGTTCATATTTTTTCTCCTCACATACTTGAATAAATTTTTTTAAAAAAAGGGGTTAAGTAATGGAAACTCTGTCCGATATATAAAGCAAGAAACAGAGGTAACACAATATACAATGTGTTACCTCTGTTTCTGTTATCATAGCATTTTACATCTGTAAATTATTCCAATATCAGTTCCTCGACCGTCACAAACGAATATCCCTCTCCCTGCAATTCATCAATAATCAGAAGTGCTGCATTTACCGATGATTCTGAGGCATCATGCAGCAGAATGATATCATTTTCCTGCACTTTATCCATGACACGCTTTGCAATGACGCTGGAATTATCTGTCTTCCAGTCGAGCGGATCGACGTCCCACAGCACCTCGATCATTTTTGTCTCATAATCGAGATTGCATTTCCAGCAGCCGTAAGGCGGTCTGATATACTGCGCATGTTCTCCGGTCAGTCCAAAAATAATCTGGTCTGTTTTGTCCACCTGCTCCATCGCCGCCTGATCCGTGAGATTGGAAAGATTCACATGTTCATAGGAATGAACGCCGATGAGATGTCCGTCTGCATGGATTTTCTTCACGATCTCTGGATATTTTTCACACTCCGCACCCAGAAGAAAAAAAGTTGCCTTCACATTCCGCTCTTTCAAACCTTCCAAAAGTGTCTCCGTATGATCCGGATTTGGTCCATCGTCAAATGTCAAAGCCACTTTCTTAACTTCCTCTTCTTTGATTTTTCCTGATGCTACTTTCGTGTTCTCTTCTGCCATTCTCTCTGTCTCCATCCCACTGTCTGCTCTTATCCTATTGTCCTTTTTTTCCACGCAAATACCAATGATCCCTGTAAACGCAAAAATAAGCAGCAGAAAACCTGCTGCTCTTTTTATAATGAATTGTTGTTTCCCATTGCTTTTCTGTCTCAAACGGATTCCCCGGCTGTCATTTCTTTGTTAATAATATATGCCGTTCTTCCCATGAAAATTATAAGAATCATCATTCGGCAGATAACCATAGAAGCTGTCATCCGGTGTATGACCATAGAATTCTTCATCCGGTGTGTAGCCATAGTAGCCATCATAATAGCCATCTTTGTATCCCTGCTGGTAGCCCTCATATAAGCCATCATAATAATCACCGGATGCATCATCATTTTCGGATCCTTCATAATAAGTGCTGCTATCCGTGCTTTCTGTTCTGGCATCTGACACAAACATACAAGCCCAGAAAATCACTAACAGAAATAATGAGATTGTACTCATGACGATCCCGGAGATTGCCATCCCTTTTGGTGCCTTTCTCGTCAACTGGATGATACCAAAGATAATCGAGAGAATCGCAAGTGGAATATTCACGAAGGAAAAGAATAAGACCAGTGCGATAATGCCAAGTACCATGGACGCAATTCCGAATCCACGCCCACCGGAAGAAACTTCTCTCACACTCCAGTTCTGATTTTGCATCGGCTGATTACTGCGGTTTGGCTGATTATAATTCTGCTGCGACTGTTCATTGCTGCCCCGGTAGTTTGTACTGTCTCCGGCAAACTGATAAGCAATTCTTGGCGCACCATTTGCAAGATGAATGATTCCACATCGCACGAATCCATTCTTTTCCAACAAATGCTGCATGATTTTATTATCCTCATGGGTGTCTGCTCTCAGATTTCCAATCTGGCTCTTACACCAGCTAATACATCCACTGGCAATTCCATGATAAGAAGTATTTCCCGCAAGTCTGTGAATGGTTCCATATGGCTCATGATTCAGCCATGCTCCATTCTCAATCCCATAATAAGTCGGGTCCTCACCTTTTATAAAGGCAAATGTTGCTGCAAGGTTCTTCTCATCATCTTCTACAATGTAGCTGTTTCCAAAGGCAATATCCTTTTCCAGCAGTTCTCTCGATGGATAACTTTCATCCCACTGGTTTAGATTTCCATTTTCACGCATAAAAACCCTTGCCTGTGCATATAAATCCATCATTGCCGGTATATCTTCCATATTTGACCGTCTAACGTACATACATGATCACCATATCCTTAGTTAAATCCAACAATTTTCTGTGAAAGTTTGTAAGCTGCAACTGAAATCTTTCTTCCGCCTCTTCCCGGAAGGTTCATCGCATTTCCCATAATACCGTTTCTCAAATGGTGGAACAGACGGATATCATGGTCTTTGATATATTTCCATAACTCGCGTTTTTTCTCAAGATTCTCCTCTGTGCCGGAGCGGATCAGCATGATCGTTGAGATCACTGTGATGATCTCGAGATAATTGAACATATAGTGGCGCAGTTTTGGATTCGGGATCTTCCAGAGATCAAACTCATCGATCATAATCTTATTTACCTTGATCTGCTGGTCAATACGACCGATCATCACTTTTTCATTGACGGACTGATCATCACGTCCAATGAAGTAACGGTAAAAATCAACATCCATATAGTACATATGCTTTACGCTTGGCAATGGCTTGTACACATAAATGTTATCCACATAAAAAGTATGTTTTGGCAGTTCCAGTCCACATTCCCGCAGAAGCTGTGTACGGTAAATGACAGAATGCATCAGAATGTACTGTCCCTTATGGAATCTTCCTGCCTCATTCCATGTAAAAATCTTATCCTGCGGCAGGGAAGAATAGCGCATGATTTTTTTGTGCCGTACACCCTCTTTTTCATAAACATAATTTGCAATAAACATATCCAGCACGGTATCTCCACCAGCAAGTTCACGCAATTTTTTTAAAATCTTCATATAGGCTTCGTAATCCACCCAGTCGTCACTGTCCACAACCTTGAAGAAAAGTCCTGTGGCATTGCGGATTCCGGCATTCACGGCCTCTCCGTGTCCTCCGTTTTCCTGATGGATGGCACGCACGATTCCCGGATATTTTCTCTCGTACTCGTCTGCGATCTCTGCGGTGCGGTCCTTTGACCCGTCATCCACGATCAAAATCTCAACATCATCCCCACCCGGAAGCAGAGACAGGATGCAGTGTTCCATATAATCCTGCGAATTATAAGATGGAATTGCAAATGTAAGTAACTTCATAATGATAACCTTTCCTACTGATTCATAATGGCATCTGCCAGTTCCATGGCTTTTTTCGTCATGGCATCAATATTGTAATATTTGTATTCTGCAAGCCTGCCTAATAAATGGAACTTCGGAAGTCCTGCTGTAAGCGCCCTGTATTTCTCGTAAAGCGCCTGATTTTTCTCATTTAAAATCGCATAGTAGGGAATCTCGCCCGCTGCGCCCGTATATGCAAACGGATATTCTTTTACAATTGTAGTTCCATCTGTATTTTTCTGTCCCGTCAGAAATTTAAACTCCGTAATGCGGGTGTAATCTTCGCTTACCGTGTAGTTTACCACGCTGTGTCCCTGATAAGACTCCTCATCATAATGCTCAAAATGGAAATCCAGCGAACGATATGGCAGTCTGCCGAATTTACAATTAAAAAGCTCATCCAGCGCTCCTGTGTAAATGACATCTCCCTCAAATGTTTTTCCCTCAAAAAGGATCTCATTCCCTGTAAACTTTAAGACATCCCTGCAGTCTGTATCCAGAACAACTTCTATGTTCTCATGATCTAACATATGCTCAAACATCGGTGTGAAGCCATCCTTTGGCACACCCTGATATTTGTCCTGAAAATAGCGGTTATCATAAGAGATCAGCACCGGCACTCTTCCTGTCACTTCCGGACTGATTTCTTCCGGCTTCTGTCCCCACTGTTTCATGGTATATTTCAAAAATACATTCTCATAGACATACTGTGCGATCTCGCGGATATCCGGATCATCATTCTCACGAAGTTTCATGATCGGCACACGGCTTCCCTCACCGTAAGCTTCGATCAGTTTTTTCTCCAGAAGATCTGCTTTTTCCTTCTCATAAACCATGTGCAGCGTATTTAAGTTAAATGGAACCGGGATCAGCTTGTCCCCCACTTTTGCTACCACTTCATGTCCGAAAGGATACCATTCCGTAAATCTCGATAGATATTCATAAACTTCTTCCAGGCCTGTATGGAAAATATGTGGACCATACTCATGGATTAAAATGCCATATTCATCCGGAACATCATAACAGTTTCCTCCAATATGACTTCGTCTCTCAATCACAAGAACTTTCTTTCCGGCTTCCTCTGCCAGTTTTCTGGCAAAGGCTGCCCCTGCAATTCCGGCTCCTATCACGATGCAATCGTACATCTTTTATTACCTCTGACTTTCCTTATTATAATTTCAACATTTTCCAACATTATTTACTGATCGTCTGCAATCCTGTATCCAGACTGCGAAACGGTTGTAGTACTTTCCTATTATACATATTTTATTATGACAAGCCAATTTATTTTTTCTTAATTATTTATTACAGCCTGAATTTTGAACATTTTGTTCATATTTTATTTACAAATTTCTCACAAAGCCATCATACGATAGACACAATTCAACTTTATACTCTAAGCATAAGTTAAGCCAACAAGAAAATTTTTCATAGAACTTTTTTTCATACCTGAGTAAATCAGGTTGCCTTGCTTAACCAGTAAGCAAGGTTCCTCCCAGAAAATAGTGAAGCATTTCACTTTCCATACACAATCTTTTTCATATGAATAGCCGGTGCAATGCACCGGCTCCCTCTTTTTTATCCCGGAAATTGTAATACTTCCATGCTTTCTAATCCGTCTCCAGAAATTTTTCATTTCCAAGTCTGATCCCCATATATTTTGCGTAAGCGGCAAACGCAGACGGAATTGCATAATTTTCCTGAGATTTTTCTGCATCCACAAAAATGAGATGATTTTCTGCCATTTTCTCTGCCTCAGTGTCAAAACCTGCTTCTTCCACCAAAACCGCATATCCTTCCATCTGCCATTCGATATGGGAAAATATATGTTTTGCATTTTCTAGCTTCTGAACCCGGATTGGAGAAAGATGCATATCTTTTACCAGATGAACAATCTCATCCTGCGAGTATCGCCCCTCAACATTCGGCAGTTCATAGAGTCCTGCCAGAAGTCCTTTTTCCGGTCGTTTCCGGATTGCCACTTTATCATTATCCCGGATGACAAGCACCGTCCTCTTTTCGATACGTCTCGCTTTCGCTTTCGTCCTGACCGGAAGTTCTGCGATCCTGCCCTCTTTCCTTGCCAGACAGAGACTGTTCCACGGACATTGTTCACATAACGGCGCACCGTTCGGCACACACACGGTCGCACCAAGTTCCATCAGTGCCTGGTTAAACGCCCCCGGCATCTCCATTCCCTGCATGACTTCCCGCAGCTCTTTTTCCAGAAGGGTGCGAAAAGACGGCTTCATAATATCGGTATCGTCCGCAGCCACTCTCGTCAGGATGCGGAATACATTCCCATCCACAGCCGGCACCGGAATCTGGTATGCAATGGAGGCGATTGCCCCTGCGGTGTAACTACCGATTCCCTTTAGTTTCAACAATTCCTCATAATCTGCCGGAAGTTTTCCACCATATGCTTCCATCACCTGAATGGCTGCCTTCTGCATATTCCGCACGCGGTTGTAATAGCCTAATCCCTCCCAAAGTTTTAGCAGCTCATCCTCCGGGCATTCCGCCAAAGCCTCCACATCCGGCAGTCGCTTCGTAAACCGCTCAAAATAAGGTTTTACCGCTTCCACTCGCGTCTGCTGCAACATAATCTCCGACACCCACACCCGGTACGGTGTCGGTTCTTCCCTCCACGGAAGCACACGGGCATGCCCCGCAAACCAATTTAACAACGGCTCTATTAAAATCTGTAAATTAAAATCTGTGATCATGTTTTATTCCTCTTTATCCTCAAATATCAAATTATGAAACTAATTATAAACATCAAGTGAAATGTAGATCCAATTGCAAAACTCACAAAATGTAAATTGAATTGTGAAAAAGTAACAAAAGACATGAAAGACATTGGGGAACCGCCGGCACTTAGAAGGCAGACACGACATTAGTCGTGGCTGGCTTCTTAGTACCGCTGCGAGTGACACATAGCGGGAGCGTGTCTTGAATGTTTTTGTTACTTTTGAACAATTTTAAAAAAATTATATAAGTTTTGCAATTGTCAAAGTCTTCATAACATAAAGTATGTTTCGCTCATATTCCCATTATAATAAGGAATCCCCCAGATGTAAACGGAACGATTTTCCTATTTTTACAGATTTTAGAAAAAGTTTATCGACGTTCATATTGACAAATCCTCTCAAAAGAAGTACTCTAGATATAACATGTATTGTTAATTTTTTATCAATCTATTTAGGAGGGTATTATCGTGAGCGAATTCAACAATTTAAAATTAGATGTGGAGAACGAGATCGCCGTTCTTACCATCTCAAGACCAGCAGCATTAAATGCATTAAACAGTGAGACATTAGACGAGTTAAACACAGCTTTAACAGAGATCGAGGGAAGAGACGATATCAAAGTTGTGATCTTAACCGGTGGTCCTGACAAGAAAGACAACGCATTCAAATCTTTCGTTGCAGGTGCTGATATTGCCGAGATGGTGAACTTTACAGCTCCGGAAGCAAGAGCATTCGGTATCAGAGCTTCTGTTCCATTCTTCAAATTAATGAATATGCGTCAGGTAACGATCGCAGCCGTTAACGGTTTCGCACTTGGCGGTGGATGTGAGATTGCTATGGCATGTGATATCCGTATTGCATCTGACAACGCAATCTTCGGTCAGCCGGAATGTGGACTTGGAATCATTCCTGGATTCGGCGGTACACAGAGACTTGCCCGCTTAGTTGGTATGGGACGTGCCAAAGAAATGATCTTCACATGCGATAACATCGATGCAAACGAAGCTTACCGCATCGGTTTAGTGAACAAAGTTGTTGCAAAAGAAGAATTAATGGAAACTGCAAAAGCTATGGCAGCAAAGATCATCTCCAAAGGAAGCTACGCTGTATCAGTTGCAAAAGCAGCGATCAACAATGGTTACGATATGGATATCAAGAATGCTGTTGAGATGGAAGCAAACCTCTTCGGTGTTGTAAATGATACTCATGACAAAAAAGAAGGAATGGGTGCCTTCTTAGAGAAGAGAAAAGCTGATCTTACAGATTTCTAATCTGCATTTTTTCATAGTTCCGGTTTTATTACATAGGAGTTTCTTCCTATTATATAAACATTAACAAACATTTTATTTCATGTAGTGCGTAGTACTTGTACGAACGCGATTTATTAGGGAAAGGAAAAAGGACGTAACTTTGATGGTGTACCGGCCATCTTCGTTACGTTCTTTTTCATGTACCTGTCTACTGTACGATTTCTCTTATCCTTCTCATTTTCCTGCAAATGCTTTCTCTGCTTCCATCCTCTTCATCTGTCTTTCATGACTTGCAAACATTCCAAATGCCACAATGTTTAAAATAAACTGCGTCACAACCGCTGTGATCCAGATGCCATCCAGTCCAAAAATCCGTGGAAGGATCACGATCGTAAGCGGCGTCATAATCAGTGGATCAAAGTAAATCATAAACAGCGAGTATTTATCTTTTCCAACCGAATAGAAAAAGGAATTGGTCACGCGGACAAGTCCTGTAAAAATAAGCTGTGCGGCCGTCACCATGACCGCATGATACCCAAGTTCTGCGGCTTCCCCTTCATACCCGTAAATTGCCGGATAAAACCGGGCTGTTGCAATGGTAAATATAAATAAGAAGAAACTCACACTCATTGCTGTGATGACCGCCTTATTTCTTATTTTCCGGATTGCATGAAAATCATGTGCACCATAGGCATAACTTGCCAGTGGCTGAATCCCCTCTGCGACACCAATCAGAAGCACACGGTACGAGCCGACGGTGGAACTGATGAGTGCATATGCATTTACCGCAAGATCACCGCCAAATTTTAAACACGCAACGTTGTGATATAAAATCAATAAAGAAGGGGTCAGCGATATTCCAAACGGTGAAACTGCTGTCTTAAAAATTTTTTTCCAGTATTCCTTCCTTATCATAAACTGTGAAAGACGGATTGGATCTGTTTTCTTTGTGCAAAGAATCATCAGGCAGCACAAGGTCGTAAACAACTGCGCACACAGCGAAGCGCCTGCTGCACCGCCAATCCCCATATGAAAAACATACATAAAAACAAAATCAAGACCAAGGTTGACAAATAAACCGCCAACCATGATCATCATGGCACTGACCGCCCGGTTGTCATTCCGGAGAAGAGGTGTCAGTCCACAGGATAAGATCTGAAGCACGCCGCCTGTGAGCATTACCCTTCCATAAATCTGTGACAGCCTTAAAAGTTCTCCTTCTGCGCCCATTAATTTCAATAGAGGAGTCAGTAAAATAAGAAAAAGAATCGTAACCACAATACTCGATGCCAATAATGCAAGAATGACATTTGCCCGTACAATGTTCGACTCTTCGTTCTTTCCCTCTCCCTGTTTGGTTGACATCATTACGGCTCCGCCGCATCCAACGCCGGTGCCGATTGCAGTTACCACTGCAATGACCGGCCACGCAACATTGACTGCGGATAATGCCGTGTCACCTATCAGATTGCTGACAAATAAACCGTCAATCATAGAGTAGGCACTTTGGAGAAACATGGTGATCATGGAAGCCATGACATATTTTCCAAATTTTTTTTCAACTGCTGTCTGTTCCATATTAGTTGCTTACCGGCTGAGAAGCTACTGCCTGATCCATCATGGCATCTCTATCCTCCTGTGAGAGTCCGGCGAGCACTTCATTGATCTTATCTACTAATTCTGTGTTTCCTTTCTGGCAAGGGATACCAAGGTCTGTCTCTTCGTTGCTGACCTCAAATCCGGTACCGCCCTCAAAATCGATGATCTTTAAATCCGGATTGCTTACTAAAATAGATTTTGCAGAAGGCATATCACAGGTAAATCCATCAATTTTTCCTGCATGGACTGCTGCAACCATAGATGCAAATGTATCAAGCGCTGCATCCTTTGTCGCATAATCCGTGATCTGGTCTAATACATCATACCATACTGTGTTCAGTGTAGAGGTAAGTGTTGCACCCTCAAAATCTGTAACATTTACTGCATCTGCATAAGATCCGTCAGCCGCAACAACCGCAACAATATTTGCATTGTAATACGGATCCGAGAAATCTACCGACTGGGATCTCTCGCTTGTGATGGACATTCCGGCGATCGCACAGTCAACTTTTCCGGACTGGATGGAAAGGATCAGACCATCCCAGTCAATCTGTGTGATTTCAAGATCCATATCCAGTTTTTCTGCTATGTATTTTGCGACAAGAACATCATAACCATTCATATAGGAACCATTCGATGTCATCACTGCTCCATTGGAATCATCCTCCTGCAGCCAGTCAAACGGTGCATAATCTGCTGACATTGCAACCCGGAGAACTTCTTTTCCGGAAGCGGTTGTTGTTGCGCCCGCCTCTGTCACACTTGCTGTCTCTCCTGTGGATGCCCCTGCCGAAGCTGTGTCACCTGATCCGCCACAGGCTGTTAATGAAATTGCCATTGCTGCTGTCAAAAGTGCTGCTGTTAATTTTCTTCTCATAATATTGTCCTCCTCATTCTATGATTAAAAAACAAATACAATTTGCCTTTTACGAACCTTAACCCTGCATAAACCTGCTTAAAAACTCTCTGGTTCTCGCTTCCTTCGGGTTATTAAATAACTCCTGTGGCGGTGCATCCTCCACAATATATCCTTTATCCATGAAAATGGTTCTTGTTGATACATCTCTTGCAAACGCCATCTCATGTGTTACGATCACCATAGTAAGTCCTTCATTTGCAAGCTGTTTCATAACCGATAAAACTTCTCCGACCATTTCCGGATCCAATGCGGAAGTCGGTTCATCAAAAAGCAATACTTCCGGTTCCATTGCAAGTGCCCTGGCGATCGCCACTCTCTGTTTCATACCACCGGATAACTGGTGCGGTTTTGCTTTTACATAAGGAGCCATTCCTACTTTTTCCAGATATTTCATACAGATCTCGGTGGAATATTCCTTGCTTCTTTTTTTCACCTTGTGGACACCAGCCATGCAGTTGTCAAAAACCGTCATATTGTTAAACAGGTTGAACTGCTGGAACACCATTCCCACCTGGGAACGGAAACGGTTGATCGTCTGTGCATCCTTCGTCAATGGATAGCCATGATATAATATCTGACCGCTCGTCGGTGTCTCCAAATGATTGATGCATCTTAATAAGGTAGATTTTCCTGATCCGGAAGATCCGATGATACAGACCACATCGCCCTCAAACAGATCAAAACTGATGTCTTTTAAAACTTCATGTTCCCCGAATTTCTTTTCCAGATTCCTGACACTGATGACCGGGCCACGAAATTCATACGTTGCATCCTTTGCCTCAGTCGTCACTCTCTCATTAAACTTAAATATTGATTGTCTTGCCATAACACGTTCCTCTTTTCTTTCCATCTGATCCCCTGATTTATTTTGCGGCTGCCGGATTTAAAACCTCGTAACTTTCTTTTCCTGCCATATACTTTTCGATCAGCTTCAGCAAACCGTTAAATAATAAGGTAAGTGTCAGGTAAATCAATGCTGTGATCGTATATGCCTCAAACATTCTGAAATATGTTCCGGCTGCAACCTTTGTGATATAGAAAAGTTCTGTGACTGCGATTACATTTAAGACGGAAGTATCTTTGATATTTGCAACAAAAGTATTTCCGATCTGCGGTGCGATAATTTTAAAAGTCTGTGGAAGGATAATATAGATCATCATCGGAACATATCCCATTCCAAGCGCCTTTGCTCCTTCAATCTGTCCGACATCAATGGAATTGATACCGCCGCGGACTGTCTCTGACATATAAGCTCCTGTATTTAACAGGATGATAAAAATCGCTGCATTGAATGGTTTCAGATCAATTCCGAATACTGTAGATGATCCATAATAAATTACCATTGCCTGAACGATCATTGGTGTTCCACGGAAAATCGTGACATAAATTTTTGCGATCACCCATGGAATACCAAGTAAAATCTTTTTGATCATGTTATCCTGCGCCCGGATGTCCGTTGCCTGGATGATTCCAACCAGAAATCCTAAAAAGCATCCACAGATTGTACCTGCGAGGGATGTTTCCAATGTGGTAAGCAGCCCTTGTAAATAGTATCCGTGATACTGCTGTATCAGAAAAATGATCCAGCCAAAAAATGTGGTAGGTGTATTCGTCATAACTAATCCTCCTTATTGTTCCGAAGAAACATCCATTTCCTATGAACCAATGAAATAGATTGTTCTTCTGTTTTCTGTAAACAACAGCATCTGTACTCTGCATGTATTCTATGTACAGAAAAGGCGCTAAGGATGATTCCCTAGCGCCTTTGCTATGTTCAGGTCTGCTGCCTGATTGCCTGCTGTTTTAAATTAAACCTGTTTTATCACACTTTTTGTTTTCCTGTCAACAAAATCCAGCCAATTTTTATAGATTTGTATACTTTTTTCAAAATATACATAATTTCTATCATTTTATTGTGTAAAACGTAAAAAATGTGATTTTTATATCTGTCCGTGCATATTACATGCCTATATATTAACTATAGAAGAAAGTGTTGTTCAATTGTGTTTCATTTCTTGATTTGCAAGAATTTTGCACTTGACAAATCATGATTTTTGAATTTATATTAGCAGTCATAAACAAATGGAGGTGACAGACAAATGAAAATTGTTGTGATCCAGGAGGAAATTATTCAGACAGATATCACTCCAAAGGAACTTACAAAACGCTGGAAAAAACTGGAGCAGCTCCCCGGTATTGATGAGGTTGTCATTGAAGTTCCCGCCCATTATCCCAATATAGAACAACTTCATACTTATATCGGAGATGCGGACGCGGTATTCGGGCTGTGGATCGGTCCGGACAATATGAATGAAGCATTCTTAAGCCAGCATCCGAATTTAAAATATGTTGCCACCTTAGGACACGGATGGGAAAAATTCGATACAGAAATGACCAGAAAACGCGGCATTTCCATTTCCAATACCATCTACGGTTCACAGACGATCGCAGAATACGCTTTCGCTTTATTAATGGATGTCTGCCATCATATCGGCACGCATGACACCCGGATCAAAACGATTGACTGGTCTGTACCGGAAAACCACAATGAATTCTGTAAATCGATCACCAGACAGATTGAATTATATGACAAAACAATTGGTGTGATCGGTCTTGGTGCGATCGGCTTTGCGTTTGCAAAAATGGCACAGGGATTTGGCATGCATGTGCTCGCATACGGCCGCCACAAAAAAGAAGGTGCTGCATATGATTTCATTGAACAGGTATCGTTAGATGAGCTGCTTGCCAGAAGCGATTTTATTTCCCTGCACACGCCGCATACCCCGGCAACCGAACGCATGATCAATCAGGACACCCTTGCCAAAATGAAAGACGGTGTCATTTTAATCAATACAGCGCGCGGTGCCCTCATCGATGAACAGGTGCTTGCGGATGCGCTTGCATCCGGAAAAGTATTAGCCGCAGGACTTGATGTTCTGACGGATGAACCGCCGGTTTGCGGCAGTCCGTTGTTAACTGCACCAAACACCGTTATCACCGGACACATTGCATGGCTCACAAGAGAATCCAGAATCCGCGCGATCGATATGGCGATCGACAATTTCCGGTGCTACCTGGAAGGGCATCCGGTTTCCATTATCAACTGAATTTATATTGATAATTGCGAAACTCATGAGAACGTAAATTGAATTGTGAAAAATTAACAAAAGCTTGAGAAAACACTGGGGAGCGGTCGGTACTTAGAAGGCAGGTGCGATGTCAATCGTGACTGGCTTCTTAGTACCGTTACCAGCGACACGTAGCGAGAGCGTGTTTTCGAAAATTTTGTTAATTTTGAACAATTTAAAGAAAGATATGAGGAGTTTCGCAATTATCTACGAATAAATAAAAGACAAGGAGATTATGAAGATGAATGTAGAATGTTTATTAAGAGACAGCATGAAAACAAAACCAAAGAGTAACCGTGGTGCACGTCAGAAAACTTCCACCCCGAAGAATGTAACCCGGATGAATTATAATGAAAATCCGTACGGTATGTCTGATGCGGTAAAAAAAGTTGTTACGGATGCCTCCCTCAACAGCTATATGTATCAGGATTTCTATGCAGTCGATCTCAAAAAGCAGCTGGCTGATCTCTATGGTCTTACCGTAGATCATGTCTGTATCGGTGCCGGTTCCTCTGCGATCATTGATATGCTTGGTGAAGTATTTATCAATTATGGGGACGAAGTTGTGTACTGTGCTCCAACTTATGAAGCTTTCCCGGATATGGTCAGCGATAACGGAGGTGTCCGTGTCGTTCTCCCACTGACCGATGATTACTGTTACGACCTCGACGCAATGCTTGCAGCCATTACAGACAGGACAAAAATGGTGATCGTCTGGGGAGTATCCTAAAGTTTGTGTAAACCTCCAAACTGATGTAAGATAAAATTACTC
>ERZ791921.683-NODE-683-length-18606-cov-2.487790_pt1 | contig 18606 bp, 12 predicted proteins | sample MGYA00510135_ERZ791921 | MGnify/ENA primary metagenome ERZ791921 (study PRJEB30046, sample SAMN00792070) | human gut metagenome | study: EMG produced TPA metagenomics assembly of the A metagenome-wide association study of gut microbiota in type 2...
TTCGGCGTAAGCGTGCTCCGGCAGTTGCCCCAGCGTTTCCAGCAGAACGGGCTTTTGTGCCATAATCTGTGACGTCCACCACGGCAAGCTGTCAGCCTGGACTCCCTGAAGCATTTCTTTCTCAGGAGCCACTCCCGGAGCCACCACCTCGTATGTGCAGCTCTGGTACCGGCACTTCTCATCGTATTGGAATATATAGACACGCCCGCCGCGAAAGAAATCGAGAATATCTTTCAGTATGTCGTAAATGCCCGCACTGATATCCTCGTCTTTCAGGAAACGGAATAAGGAATGGGATATTGAGGTCTGCCGATAAAGCAAATTGTTCACTCTTTGCAAAGCCTGCTTCGCAGCTTCCTCCTTCGGCATCTCTACGCGCTGCAACACTCCGAAAGCCTTCAACGTACCATCCGGCAAATGCTCCTTATACCCCACGCGCGAGTAGACCCAGACCACTCCTTCAGTAGAATAGATAGGAAACGTCTGTTCATAGACCTCCATATTCTGAATGGCAAGGAACTCCCGGCTGATACGCGTCCGATAGTCTTCGCGTATCATTTTACCGAAATCCTCAAAGCTCAGGTATTCCCCTTCCAAGCCTAACAACTTACAGACATATTCGGAGCAGAGATACTGCCTTGAAGAAAAATCAGCCTCCCACCAACCTATCCGGCCAAGAATGGAAAGGCGCCGGAAACGTTCACTATCGTCACGATGAACAGCCATATATTTATCAATATTGGTTTGAGATACAAAAATAGCCATAAAACTCTAATAAGCAACCATTAGAAACCTTTTTCGTCCCAAGCAGCCTATATATAAGGATAACAAACAATCCGGAAGAATGTGCGGTAACCGAATCGTAATAAATTTGAAAATGAAACGTATGTGCCATGTATCACCGGTGTAATGTCATTGCCTCATCTTTGCAGCGGATTAAAAAACGTACAAAGAAAAGAGATGAGCATGAAATTAGACTTGGGAAAGATTTTCTTCCTTATTTTATTCCTCACACTTTCCGTCATGGCTGCCACGGCGGGAACCATCAAAGGGACAATCACCGACCGACAAACCAAAGAACCGCTGACGGGAGCCACCGTGCAAGTGAGCGGAACGGCACAAGGCGCCGTCGCCGATTTGGATGGTAACTATACACTGGAGCTGAAAAACGGAACCTATACCCTCACCGTCCGTTACATCGGCTACAAAGACATGACGATAAATGCCGTAGAGATAAAGGGCGAAACCGTGCTGAACTTCGACATGGAGCCGGACACGCAAACCCTGGGCGAAGTGCAGGTCACCGCCAAGAAGAACCTTGAGGGCGAACGCGCCTTGCAGATGGAACGGCAAAAAGCGACCCTCGCCATCGAGAACCTCGGTTCCAAAGAGATGTCCCTCAAAGGCATCGGCAATGTGGAAGAAGGAGTAAAGAAAATAACGGGCATCTCCATCGCCAGCGCCGGACAACTTATCGTCCGCGGACTAGGCGACCGCTACAGCACCACCACGCTGAACGGACTGCCCATCGCCTCGCCCAACCCGGACAACAAGCTGGTGCCGCTCGACCTGTTCCCCTCGTCCACCGTACAGAACATCACCGTCAGCAAGGTGTATGACGCAGCCGCCTTTGCCGACTACAGCGGTGCGCACATCAACATCAGCACCAAAGAAAACATACCGCAAGATTTCTTCCAACTGAGCCTCAACACGGGCGGGAAGTTCAACACCTTAGGCAAAGACCGCTATCAGATGGACCGCAGCGGCTCGCTCCTGAAGACACCCGGAGTGGACGCAGCCGCCCTCGGCATGCCCCTGATGGAGTTTGACAAATACGTGAAGACCCGCAATATCTTCGATACCTCCTTCAGCGCCGGCAAGAAGAGTTCGTTGCCCGAACTGGGCGGGAACCTCGGCTTCGGCAAGAACTTCGGTATAGGCAACCAGACACTCAGCCTCCTTCAGCGCCAGCAACGGCTACCAAAACATGGAAGATGCCTTCTACAAGACACTCGAGGCCACCGGCACCGTGCAGGACGACTTCTCCTACGACAGCTTTGCGCAGGAACTGAAGCTCGCCGCCCTCGGCTACCTGGGCTACACCCTGCGCCGGAGCGACCGCATAGGCTACACTTTCTTCTACGCCCGCAACGCCATCGACACCTACCAGCGCCGCGAAGGTACTGATGCCGAAGGACACGAGCTGACCGGCAGCAACAACATCATGCACATATACACCCTGCAAAACCATCAACTGAACGGAATCCATAACTTCGGCGAGGGCGACAGGTGGCAACTGACCTGGGGAGGCTCGTACAGCAAGACCGGCAGCGAAGAGCCCGACCGACGGCAAGTGATGTACGTCAAAGACAACGACGGCAGTCTCAGGCTCTTCAAACTGAACCGCCAAGAGACTATGCGCTACTTCGGCAGCCTGGACGAAGAAGAGTGGAATGCCAACCTCGCCATGCGCTGGAAGTGGAACGACACCAGCCACCTCAAGCTCGGCTTCAACTACAAGGACAAGAACCGCGACTACAACGCTACCCGCTTCTACTACAACCTGAACAAACTGAACCCCGTCATCACCGACATCTACAACACCGACGGCTTCCTCAACCAGCAGAACATTGCCGACGGACAAATCGTGGTACAGCGTGTGATGCAGCCCAAAGACAGCTACCGCGCCGGAAACGAAATCTACTCCGCCTACCTGCTGACCGACTTCTATCCCACCGAAGCCCTCTTGGTGAACCTCGGCCTGCGCTACGAAATGAGCAAGCAATGGGTGCGCTACGCCAGCGACGGCGGCGACTGGTACTCCCGTCGGCGCAATTTAGACAAGAACGACCTCTTCCCCGCCCTGAACCTGAAATATGCGGTGAACCCCACCAACAGCATCCGCTTCTCTGCCTCGCGCACCGTCACCCGTCCCTCGTTCATCGAGATGGCCCCCTTCCTCTATCAAGAGTCCTACGGTTCGGCACAAATCCGCGGTAACGAAGAGTTGCAGAACGGTTACAACTACAACTTCGACCTACGTTACGAACGCTTCGGCAAGGACGGCGACATGCTCTCCGTGACCGGCTACTTCAAATACCTCGACAGCCCCATCGAACGCATCCAAGACCTGCAAGGCGGCGCCACGCTGCACAGCTTCAAGAATGCCGACAACGGCATGGCTGCCGGCGTGGAGCTGGAGATGCGCAAACGGCTCGTCAAAGACCTGCGCCTAGGCGCCAACATCAGTTACATGTACACCAACGTGAAGCTGCCCCAAAGCGGTGCCTACACCAACAAGGAACGTTCGCTGCAAGGCGCATCGCCCATCCTTGCCAATGCCGACCTCACCTACTCGCCACGCTTCGGCGAAGACAGGCAGCTCAACCTCGCCCTGCTCTACAACCTGCAAGGCAGCCGCATCCATGCGGTAGGCGTGTCGGGTCTGGGCGATGTCAGGCAACAGACGCTGCACACGTTGAACTTCAGCGCCGGATATAGCCTGAACAAGCACTTCAACCTGAAGCTGCAAGTGAACGACCTGCTGAACCGCGATGTCATCTTCAAGCAAGATGTGCCCACCACGGGGCAGGAAATGGAAGTGGAACGCTACCACAAGGGAACGAACTTTGAGGTGGGAATAAGCTACAACCTATAAAGCCCCCGCCCTCCCCCTGAAGGGAACGGAGAACACTCTTTGACAAACAAGCAGATTTAAGAGAATCAATCTGAATGACAGACAGATAAATTGGATATAACAACTAAAACAATTGAATTATGAAAACAATGAAATGGAAATTCTACTCTCTGGCCTTTGTAGCCGGAATGTCTATCCTCACCGCTTGCAGCAGCGACGACAACAACGACAATGACGGTAACGGCGGCAACGGAAACGGCAATGAAATCGAAAACGGTACGATATTGAAAGGTACCATCACCTCCGACGTGACCCTGGCTGCCGGAAACACCTACAAGCTGAGCGGCGAATACATCGTAGAAGAAGGTGCCACGCTCCACATAGAGGAAGGCGTGAAGATTATCGCCGTCTACGATGACATCGCAGACTACATCCTCGTGAAGCAGGGCGGTAAAATCAACGCCGTAGGCACGCCGGACAAACCCATCGTAATGACCAGCGAAAAAGAAGAGCCGGGCGCATGGGGAGGCATCCACATCTGCGGACGCGCCCACACCAATGCCGAAGGCGGCAAGGGAAGTTCTGAAATAGGCGGTGCCGTTTACGGCGGCAACGATGATGCCGACAACTCGGGCACGCTGCAATACATTCGTCTGGAATACACCGGCTTTGCCTTCGATGAAGAGCACGAAGCCAACGGTATCTCTTTCTACGGCGTAGGCAACGGTACCATCGTGGACCACTGCCAAGCCTACAAAGGTTCCGATGACGGCTTTGAGTTCTTCGGCGGCTCGGTAAACGTGAGCAACCTCGTAGCCGTAAGCTGTAGCGACGACTCCTTCGACTGGACCGAAGGCTGGAACGGCAAAGGCACCAACCTCGTGGCTTACCAAGAAGCCGAATCCACACTGGGCTACGACTGCGACTGCCTGATGGAGTGCGACAACAACGGCAGCAACAACGCCGCCACTCCCGTTGCCCACCCCGTATTGAAGAACCTCATCCTCGTCGGCAACGGCGGCAGCAAGCAAGGCATCCGTCTGCGTGCCGGCACGGAAGTGGAAATAGACAACGCCAAGGTCTGCGGCAAAGGCCAACCCCTAACCGTGGAAACCGCCCTTACCGAAAACGCCCTGAAGAACGGCACTTCCAAGCTGACCAACATCACCCTCACCTCCGAGCTGAGCTGCAAAGAAGGCATCTACACCCATGCCGACTTTATCGCCGTGACAAGCAACAAGGTGGACGCCAACCTGAGCTATAGTTCTTTCGAGGACATCAAGAAAGAATGCAGCTGGATGAACGGAAACTGGGTGAAGTAAAAAAAAAGAAGCACTCACAAGACTATAAAGAAACACACAACTTCTTCAACAGCGTACCCCTCGAATGCCTTCCGGCTTCAAGGGGTACGCGCTGTTTCAAGAAAGAAACTAAAAGTACCGTTTACTTCTTCTTCAGCTCCTTCTTCAATTCCTGAACCTGAAAGCTGAACAAGTCCAGATGACGGCAAACGCGCTGCATGAAACTGCCTGCCGCCCTGAAGCAGATACGCGAAATGCGCACTTTATCTGCCGTACAGTCCTCTATCCGTTCCACCGGTTCGCTGGTGATGGAGGGAAAAAAGTTTCCAAGTCCCTTGATGTTCACCGTGCGTCCACTGGCCAGATAGTCCGCTATAATATCCGGCAGTTGCACCAGCACGGACTGGGCATCGCCCACCTGCAGGGAGCTGACAAAAGCCAGCCTCTTGGCCAGTTCGTCATTGCTCACCGGTTCCGGCTGAAGCACTTTTGACGCCGCGTAGTAGCGCACCACTTCCTTGTCTCCACTCTTGTCCACCTTCTTGCGGACCACATAATTCATTGACATACCAATCTTTCTTTATAATTAGGTTCGTAAAAAACGAAAGATATTCCCGCCCGACGCGAGGCACACCTACAACTTGCATACACAAAGCCTATACCTTACGGTAAAGACTCCGTGACCGAATACCTTTCACTATATGACTGAATACCTAAAACACCCGGATGTATTGCCCCAAAACATGGGGATGTTTTCACCCAAAACACCCGGATGTAATACCCCAAAACATGGGGATGTTTTGGGAGAAAAGATGGGGATGTTCTGACCTTTCAGTATAGGGTTCAAAGGTAATGACTCCCTATGAGAAATACAATAGATATAGGCCTTTTTGATGGTCGGAATCAAGCTCCTTTTTCTTCGGAAGCAGCAGGCAGTACCCGCTGGAAATCTCTGCCGGACGGAGACTGGAATACCTGCAAATCGAATTCGGGGATGATTGCCAGCACATGGTCGAACACATCCGCCTGCACCCCTTCATAGGGCACCCAATCCTTCAGCGCACAGAAGAAATAAAGTTCTATCGGGATACCGCGGTCGGTAGGCTGGAGTTGGCGCACCATGCAGGTCAGTTCCTGATTTACGTCGGGAAGACTTTTCAAATAAGCCGTCAGATACGCCCGGAACACACCCAGATTGGTCTGGCGGCGTCCGTTGACGAGGATGGAGTTATCGATGCCGTTTTCCACATTGTACTTTTCAATCACTTCCTCCGTCTGCTCCACATAATCTTTCAGTAGCTGTATCTTGCGATATTTTGCCAGCATCTCCGGGGTGCAGAAACGGACGCTGGTCATGTCGATATTGATACTGCGCTTCACTCGCCGCCCACCGCTCTCGCGCATGCCGCGCCAGTTCTGGAAGGAGTCGCTGACAAGCAGGTAAGGAGGGATGGTGGTAATGGTATTGTCCCAGTTGCGCACTTTTACGGTGTTCAACGTTACCTCTATCACCGTACCGTTGGCACCGTACTTGGGCATCTCAATCCAGTCGCCCACCTTCAGCATGTCGTTGGCCGAAAGCTGCACACCGGAGACAAAGCCCATAATGGAATCCTTGAATACCAGCATCAGGATGGCTGCCGAAGCACCCAATCCGGCAAGCAGCGAAAGCGGGTCGCGGCCTATCAGTTCGCCCACGACCACAATGCCGCCCACCAGCCATAGGATGACTTGCATGGTTTGCAACATCCCCTTTAAAGGGCGGTCACGAAATTGCTCCTTCTCACTGTATACACTGTAAACAGCCTTCAGGAACGAGTTAACGAAACTCAGGAAAGTAATGATGATGTAAATAAGGCAGATACGCCGGATGAAATCCATTGCCGATGAACCGACTTCGACAAATGCCAATGGAACAAACAGATAGATGATAACGGGAGCCACCATGCGGCTGAGGTGCACCATCACTTTACGGTCGAATACGATGTCGTCCCACGTAGCCTTGGTCTTCTTCACCAGTTGTGCCACTACCTTCAGCAGGATTTTCCGGCATAGGGCATCCGCCAGGAAAGCAACGGCAAGTATCAGTGCGAAGGCAATGAATTGGTCGAGCATATCAGCCCGGGAAGGGGATATGCCCCACCCGATTAAAAGGTCGTCTATCTTCTTCAATATCTCCATAATCGTATGTTTATCATAACGGCAATCTTATCTACGCGACTGTTCCTCCCGCTCGAGGAACTCCATAATGTCTTCTTTCAACCACTGATAAAGATAAAGGTTCTTGTAGCCGCTGTTTTTTTTCAGCATCACGGATACATTGACCTGACTGTTCTCATACCCCGTCAGTTCGTTGCGGAACTGTTCGTTATGCTCTGCCAGGCGCTTTATCTCCTGCTCGCGTTCACGACGCAGCACCGTACATACCGGGATAAGGATTTTCAGCACTACACAATCCATGATATGGTGTCCTTGGATATAAAGATAGGTATTGTCCGGAGTCAGTCCCAAACGTTCCAACTCCGTGCCCAGCTGCTCCACCCGGTCGATGTAGCGGGGGAAACGGGCTTGCAGTTCGGACAGCTTTGCCGACACCGTCTTTTGCATCTCGTCCAGACTACGGTAAGGATGACGCAGGTTTATCTCTTGCAAACGCACGCAGGCGTTGAAGTCGTACATCGGGAAAGTGTGTGTGTCGTGCTGGCGGTAGAACCAGACATTCCACAGAAACAGCGGATAGGCAATCTGAGAATAACGCTTCAGAAAAGCGGGGAAGTCCAGGATATGCCGGTCGTTCAGCGTGGCCTGCACACAGACTTCATGCAGACTGTCGGCAAAGCAGTGGAAGTTCTCGATGGCATAGCCATAAGTCTGGAAGATATAGGGATTCTTGTTTATCTTATGCGACACCTTGGTGGCACCTTGCAGCAGGAAGTCGTAGTCGCTGTCTACACAAGCTATCAGGCTGCGGCCCAGCTCCGATGTGTTCAACGTATTCATCAGCACCATCTTCTTGCCCTTTGCCAGGGAGGTGGCAGACGGAAGCATCACCTGGAAATAACGCTCCTCATTCTCGAACTCGGACAGCAGCGTCCGCCAGAAAGCGATGTCGTCATAGCTCTCCACATACGCCACTATGCGCCTGCGTGCTCTCTTGGGAGACAACTTGCGGGCGGCATCCAGATAGGCGGAAGTAAGGTTATGTTTTAAAGAAGTGGACACTTGGGTAGGGATTAAGGATTAGGGATTAGGGAGGAGATTTCGCTGACTTCGGTGACGGCATCCAGCCAGCCTTCCATGATGACGGCGGGCGAATGGGTGGTGAGGATAAGCTGCACATTGGGATTCAGGCTGCGTATCATGCCGATGAGCTTCTGCTGCCATTCGATGTGCAGGGAGGCTTCCGGCTCGTCCATGAAGAGTACGCAGTGGTCATCGTCACGCACCAGCACGGTCAGCAGGATGACCAGCATCTGCTTCTCGCCCGAAGACAGTTTGTAGGGCAGCAGGCGCTCGCCGTTCTGATAGAAAACGATGTCGTTGCTTTTGCGGTCTATCGTCTTATGGGTATAGCTGAAAAGCTCGTCAATCATATCCTGGAACTTCCGCTTGGGGAGGGAAAGGGAGGGAGCCAGGCTGCGCTGCTCTTCGTCACCGCTGAGCAGTTCTATCATCTTGTTGCCGATGTTCACCTGATAGTCCAGATAACGGCGCTGGAGCAGATAGAGCTGCCAGTCCAGTTCCGACTTCACGTTGGCATCGGCCATGCGTGCCGTAAAGTCGCCCATGATAAGGGGACGGTCGTAGCTGCGGATTACATCATAGGGGATAAAGGTGGCTGCAGAATTGTCGAAGTAGACGTGTACGCCGTTCTTCTCGTCACTCTTCACTTCACCCGATGTCTGTTCCAGATAGTTGACCGAACGGTTCAGGATAGTGGTTTTCCCCACTCCGTTGATGCCGGAAAGTATATTGACGTCAGGACGCAGGTCCCAGGCAATATCGTACCGATGCCACAATCCGTGTATTTCGATACGCTTGATGTAATTGGCTTGTACTTCCATGGTTTCTTGCTTTAATTAGAAGCAAATATACACGATAATCTCTTATTTCTACGCCCATGAACCAGAAAAATCATATAATGAAAGATTTTCTCTTTTCAGAAAATAGTTGTTCTTTTGCACCCGCAAAGAACAAAAGAGTATGAACAAGAACATTCAAGGGCATCTGTTCGCCCTTACCGCAAATATCTTATGGGGCTTGATGGCACCTATAGGCAAGTCAGCTCTGGTAGAGTTTTCCGCGTTGTCAGTAACCACATTCCGCATGGTAGGCGCAGCCGCCTGCTTCTGGCTCCTCTCCTTATTCTGCAAACGCGAACAGGTGGACCACCGGGACATGCTGAAGATATTCTTCGCCGCACTCTTCGCACTGGTATTCAATCAGGGTGTCTATATCTTCGGACTCTCCATGACTTCGCCCATAGACGCCTCCATCGTTACAACCACGCTGCCTATCGTCACCATGATAGTGGCTGCAATCTATCTGAAAGAACCGGTCACCAACAAGAAAGTGCTGGGCATCTTTGTAGGGGCTATGGGAGCATTTATACTCATCATGAGCAGCCAGACCACCGGTGCCGGCAATGGCAGCCTCATCGGAGACCTTCTCTGCCTGCTCGCCCAAATCAGCTTCTCCATTTATCTGACCGTATTCAAGGGGTTGTCGCAAAAATACTCTCCCATCACCCTGAACAAATGGATGTTTGTCTATGCCTCCATGTGCTACATCCCGTTCTCTTACCACGACGTGGCTGCCATACAGTGGAGCGAAATATCTACAGCCGCCCTGCTGCAAGCGGGATATGTGGTTGTGGGAGGAAGCTTCATAATGAGTGCGCAGAGGCTGTTGCGCCCCACTGTGGTGAGCATGTACAACTACATGCAGCCCATCGTGGCCTCAACCGTTGCCATCATCTTAGGATTGGGAGTGTTCAATTTGGAAAAGGGAATAGCCATAGCCTTGGTATTCCTGGGAGTGTACATCGTGACACAAAGCAAGTCACGCAAGGATTTCGAGAAAGAAGGGAAAGCCGTATAAAACAGCCGTTCCACCGTCACAGTACTCCGGCACGTACCCGGCTCAGAGACTCGGGAGTCATTAACAGATAAGATGCTATGTGGTTGACTGAGGCACGCCGGGCTATCTCCGGATAATCCCTGACGAAGCGCGCATACCGCTCGCGTGAGGTTTCGAAACGCCAAGAGTCTGCTTTATATTGGGAAAGCATTAAAGACCCCTCCAATAAATGGCGAAGCAGACGGGCTATATGCAGATAACGCTCAGAGAGTTCGACCAGTCCTGCATACGAAATGCTCCAGATGACGCCTTCCTCCAAGGATTCCAGCTGAAGGCAATTACGGCGTCCGGTGAAAAGGCTGACGATACACATAGCGCCGTCACCGTCGCAGGCAAAGTTCTCTGTAATGTCCCGGCCTTCTTTGAAATAGAACTGGCGAAGCAGTCCTTTCTCTACGAAAACAATATCCCTGGCTATATCTTTCTCACTAATCAACAGTTCTCCTTTGTGCACCTCACGGCGTACAAACAAACCGGCAATGAGCTCCAGCTCCTCAGAAGGGAGTTCATGAAGGCGGCGGGTAAACCGCCGCGCCACTTCCATGTTGTTTTCCTTAGTCATCGATATAGGGAAAGGGATATGCCCTTATTTCTTCAGTTCTGCAAAATAGGTGTCCAGCAAGTTCTTGGCAGCCACAAAAGAAGTCAAGTTGCCCTGTAGCACTTGTTTTTCCTTGCCAGTCAGCATCGCTTCAATCTGCGGATTGTGGTAGAAGCTGTCGCGCAGCTGTTCGTTAATGGTCTCGTACATCCAGTATTTGCTTTGCTCATTGCGGCGGTATTCAAAGTAGCCGTTGTCTTTCACAAAGTTAATGTATTTGTAGACCATATCCCATACTTCTTTTACACCAAGATTATAGAAACCGGAATAAGTCAGCACTTGGGGTGTCCAACCGCTCTCCGGAGCCGGGAAGAGGTGCAGCGCATTACGGAACTGAGTTGCTGCCAGCCTGGCCCGCTCCAGATTGTCGCCATCAGCCTTATTAATGACAATGCCATCGGCCATTTCCATGATGCCGCGTTTGATGCCTTGCAACTCATCGCCCGTACCCGCCAGCTGTATCAGCAGGAAGAAGTCTACCATAGAATGTACGGCAGTCTCACTCTGCCCCACCCCTACTGTCTCTACAAATATCTTGTCGAAACCGGCAGCCTCACAAAGCACAATCGTTTCACGCGTCTTGCGTGCCACGCCACCCAGCGAACCGGCAGAGGGACTGGGACGTATAAAGGACTTGGGATGAACGGAGAGTTTCTCCATACGCGTCTTGTCACCGAGAATACTGCCTTTGCTGCGTTCGCTGCTCGGATCAATGGCAAGGACAGCCAACTTGCCGCCGTGTTCCTCCAGTACATGCAAGCCAAATACATCAATAGAGGTACTTTTACCGGCACCGGGCACACCACTGATACCCACACGGACGGAGTTGCCCGAATAGGGCAAACACTTCTCTATCACCTCCTGCGCCACAGCCTGGTGCTCCGGTTTCACACTTTCCACCAGTGTTACAGCCTGGCTGAGTACCGTAACATCACCTTTCACTATACCCTCCACATAGTCTGATACGGAAAGCTCGCGTTTCTTCCGCCTGGGACGGTTCTTCAAGTAAGGATTGACCGATGAAGGTTGCTCAATGCCTGCATTGACAACCAAGCCTTTATATGCTTCATTATTTTCGGGATGTTCCATGGCTATTTGTGAGTTATAAGTTATGAGTTATGAAGGACTTTACGACTTCTTATTGTTTTGCTTTAATGTTGATTTCAACTTTCGGCTGCATCGGGTCATTGGTAATCATCAGCAGACGCAGATGACGGCGCTTCTTGCCTATATTCTTCTTCACTACCGTTACCCGCAGGCGAGTGCTTTCACCGGGTTGCAATACACTCTTCTTGAGGTTAACTCCCACTGCCGGGTGGAATACCTGGAGCTTGTTTATCTGTAAAGGAGAACGCCCGGTATTGGTAATGGTAATATCCTGACGTGCTTTTGACTTCTTTGCCAATATCGCACTCATATCAACTTCTTTGGTAGAAAGGCTGATGGCAGGAGCATTTGCCTTCTCCACTTCCGTCATTCCGGAGAAATCCGGTAAAAGAATGGCAGAAACGGGAATCTCGTTTTCATCGCCCACCTTGTCACCGGAGAAGCGAGAAAGATAGACCGACGTTTGAGTCAGTCCGAGGCCAGTCAGTCTTTCCGAATTCAATGTAAGTGTAATCACTCCTTTTTCTCCCTTTTGCAAGACATTGGGCTCTACTTTTGTCTGCAAATAAGGAGGCAGATGCATCAGTACCGGTTCATAAGGACGGTCGGAAAGATTGACCACGCCGATATGAATCACCGGCTGCTCACCATGCTGAATATCGGGAAAGTCGAGGCTGTTCTTGTCAATACGTATCTGACCGATAAGATAGGGATGCGTCTTGGTAAAGTCCTTGATTTCCTGTACTACTTCACCATTGAACTTCAAATAGACCAGATTGGGTTGCGCATTGCTGTAAATAGCCACGGATTTCTGGAAATGTCCCAATGCCTTGGCATCAAAAGTCACATTCACCGTTCCTTTTGCCCCCGGTGCAATAGGCGTTTTTGTCCACTGGGCCACGGAGCAGGCACAATCCGGCTCCACTTCTGTAAGCACTAAAGGCTGGTCACCCGTATTGGTGATGGTATATTGCACAGTCACGGGATGCTTCCATTCTATCTGGCCGAAACTGTACATCTCTGTATTCGAGGTAAAACGAGCTTGCGCTACAGCAGTCAATACCACACTTGCAAGCACATATAAAGTTATCAATATCCGCTTCATCTATTTTTCTTAATATCAAGATTTCCTAATTCTGCCACTCTCATTCAATATTAGTCGGACAAAAATAGGTGTTTTTAGCGAGAGTACCTAAAATAGCGGAGCGCAATTTGTACAAATTGCGCTCCGCTCCATACTCTATTGTTACTTTATTACAATTATCCCTCCCGCCGAATGCGAAGCATACTCCGGAGCATACGCACACTGTATCGTGGCCAGCCCCGTTTCGTATGTTCCGCCACGGGCTATGCGATAACTGTGCTCTAAGACATAAACGCCTTTGCCCAAATGGTCGAAGAAGAAATTGGTTGCGGCATCTTCCACTTCTGCATAATAACCAAGGCCGTTACTCCAACGATAACCGGAAAGCGAGCCTATAGGTTCAAAGCAGGCACCCCGCTGGTCTTTCAACTGAACAAAATCCATAGTACGGTCCAAGCGGATAGTCAAACGGGCCACTATTTTATCACCGACGGATAATACGGTCCCTTCCGTAACCGGTTGCAAGGACTTGCTACCACCGGCCGATATACGCTCTACATAAAGTTTCTTCTCTACATTCAATTCCCCCCCCTGCTGCTTTACATCAGATATGGGTGACAGATACTGGGCATAAACAGCTCCCCAGGCAATGCCTGCATCCCGTTTCTCTACGGTGACGGTTTTAGCTTTCAGCTCCGGACTTCCTTGAGCGAAGGTTTCCTTGACATAACCCAAACCCGGGATTATGGTCTTTGTAGGCGACAATGTTTCCAAAACTTTGTTACCTAACGTGATACGTACGTCTCCCCGACTTTCCAGCAGATTAGTACCTTGACAAAGCAATGCATAAACAGCATCAGCCGTTGCAACCGGAGAATTCCAACTGGTAGTCTGCTTCTGTTTCAGCAGCCAGAGTTTCATTTCCTCCACCAAAGCATCGTTGCCACCTGCCATACGCAGGGCTTCCATTACTTCCACATGGGCAGGGATGGGCAGCATACCCCAGTTATACGGATTTGCTTGGAAAGCAAAGTATGCACCCAGTTCATCCGTCTGTACCAGATGTTCCTTGAGGGAAGCGATGAATTCATTCGCCTCGGCTGTACGCCCTACTGCTTTCAGGATGATGGCAGACTGCGCCTTGCTGCTCATGGTTCCATCTTTAAGATTGGCACCTACTTTTGATAGGAAATAGCGGTAAGCCGCTTGATTGTCTGCCGGCACTTGTTCGCCGCTAAGGGCTATCAGATACAGATATGTCATTGCCGATTCGGAGTTGGCAGTAATTCTGGCGCCATTTTTTTCGGCTTTACGGATATTGCGATACTCTTCCAAAGCCTGCCGATTCAAATAGCCGAAAGCTTTCTGCCGCATGGCGGCAACTTCTTCAGGCTGTTCATTTTTCGTCAGCAGAGGAAGACGAACAAGTAATTCTGTAATATAGCCAGTTATATAGCGGCTACCGGACATTCCCTTATACCAGCTCCATCCACCGTCTTCACCCTGCAATTCTTTCAATTTGGTAAAAGCGGAAAGATTGCGGTTATTCAGTTGGTTGATATCAAACAGCGTGGCAATACGTGCCTGCTGTTCGGCTTCAGTAGTAGCTTCCAGTACCCACGGAGACTCGCTGAGCAGGATATTCTTCACATCCTGATTCTTCTCCAACTGGCTGAGGAAGGTTTCTTTCGTGCCACCGGCAGCCTTCCAACTGTCAAATACAGTCTTAATGCGGGGCTGGCTGTTGGCAATGAAGCCTGCCAGACTATTGGCATACCAAGCTGTAGCCCAAGAAATGGCATTATCATTGGCAGGCAGGCTCAATGCCGGCAACGCTTGTACAGCATACCAAGCCGGATTCCCGGTAAATTCTACAGTCAGACGACGGTCTGTCGCTGTACGGCTATTACGGTTGAAAAGGCTGTCTAATGAGAACGTACGGGTCTCCTCGCCACGGATAGGCATAGCAAGCGTTTCCGTAATATACTCCTTATTACTTAATACGGGCAACAGATGCTGCTCGCCATCGCTAAACGTACCTCCATCGGCAACCATACGAATACCAAGCAAATCATAGCGGTCGGACACTTCGAAATGGAAGTTGACAGCAGTATTTCTTCCTGCTTCTACCAAGAATTTCTGACGTTGAGTAGCAATAACTTTCTCCGTCATAGGGTCGAACAGTGTGAATACTGCTGTTCCTTTCACCGCTTTACCCGTCAGATTGGCTATTGTTCCGGCTATCTGTGTTTTATCTCCAACGCGGACAAACCGAGGCATATTCGGAGTCAGCATAAACTCCTTGGCAGTTACAACGGAAGCATCCAATATCCCAGTCAGCATATCCTTAGTATGTGAGTAACCACGGAAATTCCAACGAGTCAAGCTCTGCGGCATCGTAAAAGAAAACGCAAGCTCCCCTTGTTCGTTTGTACGAAGTTGAGGATAAAAAAAGGCTGTTTCGGCAAAGTTGGTGCGAAGCCCCTCAATAGGTTGCAAGGCCTCGCCAACCGGTATCGTTTCCGATTCAAAAACAACATCTTCCACCGCGTCTTCCGCTACTTGTGCAGGAACATATTTCACTTCAACGGCATTCCCGGATTCTGCTTTGGAAGCAAGCATCGGCTGGTTGGCACCACGTATTCTAAGATTACCGGTCAAAGAGCTATTCCGGGTAGTCCCATACCCCACAACACTTACTTCTTCCAAAAGCGCATTGTCTTCTACCATCACTATCCGCATCCTTCCATCCATATAAGGAGAACAGAAGTAGTCAAACGACCACACCGGAACCCTCCAAGCCTTCAACGGGAAATAAACGGAGAAGTAATTGCTATTATAACGGCTCGCACCACGGAATGCCCCATACAGATTATCCGGATAGAAAACCCGTAGTATCTGGTTACTCTTATAAATCTTATCCAGTGAAGCGTCGTACATCGTAGCCAACATCTCAGCCGCAGCAGGCATACCTTGAGGCGTCTTTATGACGAGCTTCCACTCTTCTTCCTGTCCGGGACGCAAACGGTCACGGAACACTTCCCATTTCATGTCGAGAGCACGTTCCGGCTCCCGCTTCTTCAGTTCAACCTGATGACTGTACATCTCGCCAGCTTTCACAAAACTGAAAAGAATGGTGATTCCCTTGCCATATGCTTCCTTATAAGGGAATTCCATACGAATAATAGTATCATTCAACTGCAACACACGGCTTTCAATGCGTTTTCTGTCACAAAAGACATCCATCAGCACATATGCATCCCGATAAGAAGTCCCCAAAAGAAAAGCGGCAGGGTACTGTACATCAAATTCCTCATTTTCTTTATAATAAAAGAAATCTGTAAACGCAGCCGGACGCTTGTCACTCTTTGAAAAGAGCATGAAACTGTCACTGCCATATGCCCCATTATTCTCTTCACGTCCCAAACTATCACGTACAGAAAGTTTCAAGCGATAGTTACCTGAAGGAAGCTTGTTCCAAGCCGAAAAATCCTGGAGCCGATTGGCTGTGAAGGTACCCTCCAATACAACATCATCCAAGGGTTCAGAACCTGCAATATTCCTTGCCCCATTTTGTTCTGCAAATGGATAAAGGCAATAGGAACCTTCAATGTGCTGAGGAATATTCATTACATTATTCACTCCAAAAGTGAAAAGCATACTGTCTTCCTTACAAACATATTGAGGCAAGCGAATATCAAAGGAATAAGCCTTAGGACCTGCCAACAAGTTATACGAAGCGGATTGCGTTTCACCGGCCTCATCCGTCACCACCGCCTCCACATGATAAGTATACACACTCCCATACCCGTCTGTATCTACAGCCGGAGCTTCCAAAGTCAAGGGTATGGAAAAATCCCCGTTGGTATCCAATTGTATGGTGTCAGACAATAATGGTTTATCAGCATTGCTCCAATAACCAGGTCTCGGATTCCGGCGAGTCACCGTATATGCCAATGGCACATCCTGCACCATCATGCCATTGAAGGCCTTGACATTTCCTTTCAACACAACCTTGTCACCCAGCCGATAAGCTTCCGAAACCGGAGTGAAGGCAATCTCGAACGTAGGTCGCTTGTACTCCTCTACCCTAAAAGTGACGGTAGATTGAGTCTCTTTGGTTCGTATGCTGAACATGCCATTCAGGCAAGCTGCCGGAAGTACAAACTCCGTAGCAAAAGAGCCGAAATCATTGGTCCGCCCCTTCCTGGTGGCAAGTTCCTTGCGGTTGGCATCCAACAAGACAAGCTCATAATCAACTCCTTGTAGTACCTGGGCGCTATCACTATTCTGCTTGTAAGCTATCCCTTTTACATGAACGGTCTGCCCGGGACGATAAAGCGAACGGTCTGTCAGCAATGCCATCTGCCTCCAATCTGTATCCTTAATACCGTAATAAGGATGATTCATATAAACGTTCTGCGGCATCATGGCTGTGTCTCTGCCTTTACGCGCCACATAACTTCGGATTTCACTCTGCCAGGGTAATACAGCTTTCCCCCCGGCATCAGTCAGTACCTCTGCCATCGCTTTTCTATTCTTCTCATCATAAAAAGAGTAGAAACTCACCTTGGCACCAGCAATCGGCTGTCCACTACGGGCATCCAATGTAGCCACTTCCATACGGTTGTCACCCAAATCCAATGTCAGCACCTTGAAGCGGGTAGATACCAGAAATTTATCATCTGTACGGGCCGTTTCAGTATCAGGTACTATTTGAAGAATATAGACTCCCGTTTCCCGAGGAATCATGAACTTAAATACAGTGTCCGAGGCAAGATAAGGGACATCTTCAGGCAATTTATCCTTGCCTGGCAACGGCTTTAAGCCAAAATGCGTGGAAGAAAACTTCCGGGCATACTTTCTATAAGTATCTTTATTTATACCATGGTCCATCCAAGGTACTTCACTTAAAGTAGTGGTATATAAGTTGAGAGTGAAGCCCTCGACATTACGATAATGCAGCCTCATATTCACCGAATCGCCGGGATAACCGCTTTCATTCATAGTCAGAATGAGTTCAGGCTGTAAAATCTGTTCACGGATATTTTTCAACTCATTGATACGCTTATACGCAGGATAGCGCTTCAAGCCTTCTTCACAGACTTTTAGAGCCTCATCAGCGCGTTTCGGTTCCAAACGGCGCAGGTGGTTGGCTTTATGAATGTAAACCTCGGCACAAACCTCTCGTGAACCGTATTCCTTTATCAATTTATTCAAAACCTCAAGATATTCCCGATTAGCCTTTTCCTGACGCATTCGGAAAGTAGGATAAGGCTGCTGGCTGATACCACCGGTCAACTTCCAGTTCCAATAATCAAGAGAACAGAGCAACATAGCATCTTCCGAACCGGCACGATGGCGATAAGCATTCATCATATCCAGATAAATCCTTTCGATACGGGTCTGTACCAAAGAATCCACGCTGAAACCATCCAGCTGCCGATAAGCATCAACAGCACGGCTCACCAATAGATGGTACATATCGTGCCCATAGAACCGGCTACCGTCTTCCAACACCACAAAAGGCACATATTGTTCTGCAGATGTATTGAGCAAGCGGATGGAATCCTGCAAGGATGCACGGTTACACCTATCTATTTTATCCACAAACTGGCTGATACTCCACTCACGGATATCTGCTGGAACCTCGTCAACAGTCAGTAAAGTACGTGACAGCAAGACACGGCGATTCTTCCGCATCAAGTCAGCATATTCATATGCCAACAAAGAGTGT
>ERZ791921.686-NODE-686-length-18474-cov-2.765514_pt1 | contig 18474 bp, 19 predicted proteins | sample MGYA00510135_ERZ791921 | MGnify/ENA primary metagenome ERZ791921 (study PRJEB30046, sample SAMN00792070) | human gut metagenome | study: EMG produced TPA metagenomics assembly of the A metagenome-wide association study of gut microbiota in type 2...
GAAGGACGAAGCCACAGGCAAGGTTTATACCCTTAAAATATACGAAACGGAGAAAGAGCCGTGTGTGTGCCACGAACCGGCGGGCAAAGTGGTCAGCGACGGAAAGACCTATCTGAAAGTGGCCGTCGACGGAGGCTACCTCCGTCTGAAGGAAATCCAACTGACGGGCAAGAAAAGGATGCGCATAGAAGACTTCCTGCGGGGCTTCCGCATGCCGGAAAATCTCCTCATGCGATAGAATCCGTAAAGGAAATTCAACGCCCGAATCGTTCGCCGCAGAACGGAAAATCAATCTCAGGAGATTGAAAAATCGTTCGCCTGAGATTGAAAAATCGTTTGGCGCAGAAAAAAATAACGCCTTGCAGAGACTGTCATACCTCCTGCAAGGCGTTGCTTATTACACTGTTTGCCAATTGTTTATACATTTAAAGCCCAAATACTCCACACGGCTTGGTTTTGTAAATCATTCGACAGGCCATCCATCGCCATACATGACCGGCTCGGGCTATCAGGCATTTGTCTTCCGGTAACTCCACACGGCTACTCCGGCAAACACCGACATGAAACACAGCATCTTGCCGAACTGCGGCCACAAGTCGGTCAGCCCGCATCCCTTCAGGAAAATCATACGCATAACCTGAATAAAATAGGTCAACGGATTGAAAGCCGCTATCCACTGCGCCCAGTCCGGCATGCTGCGCACGGGGGTGAACAGGCCGCTCATCAGGATGAATACCATCAGGAAGAAAAACATGACGAACATGGCCTGCTGCATCGTGGCGGAATAATTGGAAATAATCAGTCCGAAACCCGACATCGTAAGAATGTAGATGCACGAGAAGAAATATATCAGCCACAAACTGCCTGACGGCACAATGCCGTAGAGCACGGCGGACAACACCAAGCCGATGGACAGGACCACCAGCCCCACAATCCAGTAAGGCACCAATTTAGCCAGGATGAACACGAACTTGTTGAGCGGCGTGACGTTCAACTGTTCAATCGTGCCCACCTCTTTTTCGCTCACGATATTCAATGCAGGAAGAAAGCCGCAAAGCAACGTCAGCATCATGATGAGCAAAGCCGGTACCATGAACACTTTATAATTCAAATGCGGATTATACAAGTTAAGTACGGACAAACGGGCCATACCCGTGCCTCCCAATTCCTGATTCACGAAATCGTTTACCACCGTAGAAAGGTAAGAACTGCCCAGTCCGCCCTTGGTCCCGTTGATGGAATTGGCCGAAATCTGAAGTTCCACGGGGCACCCCGTGCCTAAAGATTTGGCAAAGTCACGCGGAATCTCCAGAATGACATCCGCCTCTCCGCGCTCCACGCTCTCCAATGCACGGCCGTAATCCGGCGCGTTCTCCACCAAATTGAAATAATCCGTGGAGGCCACTTTCTCCACCAGACGGCGCGACAAGGCAGAATAGTCCAAGTCTACCACAGCCAGGTTGTTGTACTTGATTTCAAGATTGGCAGCCCACGGCATCAGAATCATCATCATGCAGGGAAACGCCAAAATGAGCCGGGGGATGATGGGATTCCTCCGCATTTGCTTGAACTCCTTTTCTATTAAATATTTCAGTACCATAAGTTTTCCTTTTTTACGTCCGTATTATTCCAGCCGCTCCTTGAACTTCTTCAAGCTCAGCCCGATAAGCAAGGCCGCCATGCCGGACAGTATCAACGCCTCATGCCATACGGCGGCCATGCCCAAGCCTTCTATCATCACCTTCTTTACGGCCTGTATGTACCACCTTGCCGGAATGATATTGGAAATCCACTGCAGGACGGCCGGCATGCTCTCTATGGGAAAAATCATGCCTGAAAGCAACATGACAGGCATCATCAGTCCCATACCCGACACAATCATGGCCGCCACTTGGTTTTGTACCACGCATGAAATGAGCAATCCCAAAGACAGAGCCACCGCAATCAGAAGGAGGCTCAAGAAAGACAGCGTCCAGAGGCTGCCCTCCACCGGCACGTGCAGCACGTAGACCGACAGTAGCAATATCGTGGCCAGATTGACGCAAGAAAGTACCAAGTAGGGTACGGCCTTGGCCAGAATGATAAAAATAGGCCGGATGGGCGACACCAACAGGACTTCCATCGTACCGGTCTCTTTCTCTCGTACAATGGAAATGGAAGTCATCATCGCACAAATCAGCATCAGTATCAACCCCATCACGCCGGGTACGAAATTGTAGGCGCTCTTCATCTGAGGATTGAACAAGAGATGGGTCTGCACGATGGGACTTGATTGCGTCCCTGATTGCAAGGCTTGCCCGACAATGCCCTGCACGTAACCGGCCATCATGTTGCCCGTGTTCGGATCCGTGGCATCCACCACCAGTTGTATGCCTGCCTCTCCCGTCGACAGATTGGCATCGAAATCCGGAGTGAAGGCCACCACGATGTCCGCTTCATCGTGCCGGAACACGGTTTCGATGTCGGAGGCCGAAGACAATTCTTTCACGACCGAAAAATAACGGTTTTCGTCTATCCGCTCCGTAATGCGCGTGGTGACGGCGTCTTTCGACGGATCGAGCACGGCCACGCGGCTGTGGTTGAGTTCGGTGGTGATGGCAAAACCGAACAAAATGATTTGCAACACCGGCATGCCCAACAAAATCAACATCGTCCGCCGGTCGCGGAAGATGTGGAAAAATTCTATCTTGATAAAAGCCCAAAACTGTTTCATCTTTATTGAATAATTTGCTCACGCTCGGCAGACACCGAACAAGTTCGGTCTGCGCTCTCTTACCCGTAAATTTCTGCATTACGTGTGGCCTCACGGGCCAAACGGTGGAACACTCCGTCCATGTCTTTCTCGCCGAAAGTGCGCTTCAAGCCTTCGGGCGTATCCAATGCCCGTATCTTCCCGTCCACCATGATGGACACGCGACCGCAAAATTCGGCCTCGTCCATATAGTGCGTCGTGACGAAGATGGTGATACCCTGGTCGGCAGCCTGATAGATCAGTTCCCAGAACTGGCGTCGCGTCTTAGGGTCGACCCCTCCGGTCGGTTCGTCGAGGAACACGATGTCCGGACGGTGGAACGTGGCCACGGAGAAAGCCAACTTTTGTTTCCATCCCAAGGGCAACGATTTGACCATCGTGTTCCGCTCCGCTTCCAGTCCCAACGTATGCAGCACTTCGTCCGTGCGACGGGCTATCACCTCGTCCGAAAGTCCGTAGATACCGGCAAACAGGCGAATGTTTTCCCACACCTTCAGGTCGTCGTACAACGAGAATTTCTGACTCATATAACCGATATGTTTCTTGATTTCTTCCTGCTGGGTGTTGATGTCGAAACCGGCCACGCGCCCCGTGCCCGACGTGGGATAAGACAGGCCGCACAGCATGCGCATGGCTGTGGTCTTGCCTGCCCCGTTCGCCCCGAGGAAACCGAAGATTTCGCCCTTCCCCACACGGAAGGAAATGTGGTCTACAGCCGTGAACGTCCCGAACCGTTTCACCAAATCGTGCACCTCGATGGCACATTCCGACCGGACTCCGGCCGGTTCGCGTTGCAACCCCGGCGGACACAGGATGTCGGCAAACCGTTCCAACATGACGGCGGGGGTATCTATCCCCTTGACCGCACCGCCGTAGAGGAATGCCATACGGTCGCAACTCCGTATCTCGTCGAGATAAGGCGTAGAGACGATGATGGTGATGCCTTCCCGCTTCAGCCGCCGCAACATTTCCCAAAATTCCTTGCGCGAGACAGGGTCGACTCCCGTGGTCGGCTCATCCAACAACAAGACCACCGGTTTATGAATCAACGCACAGCTCAACGCCAGTTTTTGTTTCATCCCGCCGGAGAGTTTCCCTGCGCGGCGGGTTTTGAACGGCTCGATCTGCTTGTATATGTCTTCCACCAGATGGTAATTCTCACGTACGGACGTACCGAACAGCGTGGCAAAAAAGTTCAGGTTCTCCTCCACCGTCAGGTCGGGATACAGGGAAAACCGGCCCGGCATATAACCGACGCAAGCACGCAACTTGCGGTAGTCCCCCACAACGTCCAGCCCGTCCACCGTAATCCGCCCGCTCTCCGGACACAGCAAAGTGGCCAACATGCGGAACAGCGTGCTTTTCCCGGCTCCGTCCGGTCCTATCAGTCCGAAGATTTCTCCGGGCCTGACCTCGAAAGAAACGTCGTCCAAAGCCTGTACGCTGCCGTAATGTTTGGACACGCCCTCTACCTTCACAATGGATTCCATGACACCTTAGTTGAATTTGACTTCGCCATACATGCCCAACTTCAGCAAGCCGTCGTTTTCCACGGCTATTTTCACGGCGTACACCAGATTCGCCCGTTCGTCACGCGTCTGTATGGTTTTAGGCGTAAACTCGGTCTGTTCGGATATCCACGTGATTTTTCCCTTGTATTCCTTACGGTCTTCCGCCCCGTAATCGGCATAGACTTTCACCGTTTGCCCCAGTTTTACTGTAGAGAGTTGGTCGCCGCTCACATACGCCCGCAAAAAGACATGCTTCATGTCCGCCACTTTGAACAAGGGTTTGCCTTGGGCCGTCACTTCGCCCCGTTCGGCATACTTCGTCAGTACCGTACCGGAAATGGGACTGACGATACGGCATTTCTCCAGTTGGTCTTCAATCTGCCGTATCTGTATCTCTGCGGCATCCCCTTCTTCCGTCACGCCTTGGTTGCCGAGATTCAAAGTAGACAACTGGGCTTCCAACTGCTTTTTCAGCACAGCCAGTTGCGACTCCACATCGTCCACCTGCTTTTGCGTACCGGCATTCTGCGCCAACAGATTCAGGCTGCGTTTTCTTTCCAGTTCGGCCTTTGCGATCTGTTCCCGAGTGGCCGCCACCTGCTTGGCCACGTCCGCCCTACGGCTACCGATGGAACGTACTTGGGCTTCCAGTTGGCACTTCTTCAGGTAAAGCTGCACGGAATCCACATATCCCACTTGTTGCCCCTGCTCCAACAAATCACCTTCTTCCAGATTCAACGCCATGATTTTACCGTTGGCTTCGGACGATACGATGACTTCCGTGGATTCGAAGATTCCGGTAGCGTCGAAATCCGTGTCTGTCCCGCTACACGCCGCAAGCAATCCCAACAAGGCCACGCCGCAAATGTCCCGGGCTCCCCGTTTGAATCCATACACTGTCTTTCCTACGGCGACCGGACTGTCCAGCCCGCCCCGCCATAACTTATTCCAAATGTCCATATTCATTCTGTTTTTAATGATTCATCGTATATTTGATATCATATAAGGCTTGCAAGCGTTGTATCTCGTGCAAGGCCTTGGTCTGCTTGGCCTGATCTTCGGCCGTCACTTCGCGCAACATTTCCGTCACGGTGAGCGTGCCGTTCGCGACCTTGGCTTCGGCCGACTTCCGAATATTGGTGCGTAACCTTATCAACTCATCGTCATTCTTCATCAAGGTATCTATTTTCTCCACCGTGCGCCAATGCTGCGCCGTTTCCATCCGGTTGTTCAACCGGAATACCGCCTCTTGCACGTCGATGTCGTCGCGACTTGCAGCCAACAGTCTTTTGTCGTTCTTCCGCGTGTACAAGTCGCTGATGTTCCAACTCAACCGCACACCGGCTATATAATAAGGCTCGAATCCGCCCTTCAGCATATTCAGTCCGGGGTCACCGTAAGCCCCTTGTGCGAATACTCCCAACTTGGGCATATAACGGGCTGTCAAACCTTTCTCCTGCACAGACAACTGCCGCCGCTGCGATTCGTAAAGCGATAATTCCGGCCTACGGTTTTCTTCCAACGGCTCCACGGTGACGGACGGCTTGACCAACCGTTCCGCATCAATTCCTTTCCGACCGGTCAGCAGTCCCAACACCTCGGCATACGCTTTACGATTGACACGTAGCTCACTCTCTGTCTGCCGAGCATTCAACTGTTCCACCGCTACGGCATCCAAATCGGCCTGATTGGCCACCCCTTGCTGCATGCACGCACTCACCTGGCCATGGTTGCGTGCCAACTGGGCTTGCAACAAGGCATTCTGTGCCAACTGGGCGTCTATGAGCAACATGCCGAAGAATAATTGGTTCACCCGGTCGTTCAACGCATAAAGGTTTACTTCCAGTTGCCCTTTCTGCACCTCGGATTTGGCCCGGGCCTCCTCTTTACGGTTACGTACGACTCCTCCGTCCCAGACCGTCTGGTTCAGTTCCAATACCAGTTGGTACTGGTCGTTGTCCAAACCAAACTCTACTCCCGGAATGCTAAAGGGCATCTTCGTCACGTCCGACTGGTATGAAGCCTTTCCCGAAAAACTCAGTTGGGGAAAATAGCCTTTCGCCGCATTCTCCACAGTGAAATCCTTTGTACGCTCAATCAAATCGAACTGCCGCACCAAAGGATAGTTCTCCCGCGCTGCACGGTAACACTCTTCCAAAGTCAGTTGAGCCGACACCGTCCCACAAACGGCGCACATCCCTACGGCCCATACGAAAATCCGTTTCATATCCTTCTTTATTTCCTAAGTCTGCTGAATATCATTTCAATGTTCTCTGCCCGGCGCTGCAAGATGAACTGCCGCATATCTTCCCGGTCTAAATCGAATGCCTGTTGGACAAGCGACTGTCCCACAAAAGACATTACATTCAGCGAGAAGATGGAAAACATCAGGTCGGCCGTCCTTATGGGACGTACCTCGCCGCGCTTCACGGCTTGTTCCAACCGCCTTTCCACATTTTGCAACGTGTTCCGCACCGCGCTCGACAATACCGGAAGATAAAGCTCCCTGCGCTTTTCATTCAGATGAATCTCGTTCAGAAGAAAAAACGGCAACTTCGGGTTTTCTGCTATAAAATCGAAGTGAGCCCCTGTCAAGTCTTCCATTTGTTTCAGAAACGGCTTTCCGTCGTCCAAGGTAGCCACTAAGGAATGGGCCATCAAATCCACTTTCTCTTGAAAAACCCGCTCGAACAGTTTTTCTTTTGTCCGATAGTAATAATGCAACATGGCGTGCGTCACTCCCGCCTGTTTTGCGATTTCAGTAGTTTTGGCCAGTGCAAAGCCTTTGTCCAAGAACTCTGTCTCGGCCGCCTGCAATATCGCTTGTTCCGTATTATCTTTCTTGCTCATAACAACTTTAATGTTTAACATTATTGTTAACACCAAGGCAAAAGTATAAATTCGGAAAGAAATAACGGTATAAAACCAAGAGAAAAGCTCGTCGTTTAACTAATATTATCACCTGTTAAACCTACGCAAACAAGAGTGGCCACGAACTTTCCTTGAGAAAAAGTCCGTGGCCACCAACAACCATGAAAACAAAAAAATCTCGCTCTTAATACGAACGGGCAATCAGTACACGGCATTTAGCCGGTTTCCCGCTCACCATATCCACACCCGGAGTCTGCTCGAACTCAAACGGCACGCAACGGATAGTGGCTTGCGTGTCCTCCTTGATTTTCGCCTCCGTCTCAGCTGTCCCGTCCCAATGACAAAGGAAGAAACCGCCTTCCTTCACACGCACCTTGAAATCCTCGTAGTTGTCGCATTCATAAATATGTGCATCGCGATAGGATTTTGCCTTGGAGTAAATGTTATCTTGTATTTCGTCTAACAAAGTCTTCACATAGTCCTCGATGCCGTCGCATGTACGGGTTTCCTTCTCCAACGTGTCGCGCCGCATGACCTCTACCGTATTGTTCTCCAAATCTCGCCCTCCCATGACCAAACGCACCGGCACACCTTTCAGCTCATAATCGGCAAACTTGAAACCGGGACGCTTGTTGTCGGCATTGTCATACTTCACGGAAATACCCAATGCACGAAGGCGTGCAACGATGCCTTCCACTTTCTCATCGATAGCTTTCAGTTGTTCCCCATTCTTATATATAGGAACTATGACCACTTGAATGGGAGCCAGCTTCGGCGGCAATACCAAACCGTTGTCATCGGAATGCGTCATGATGAGTGCGCCCATCAAACGGGTGGATACTCCCCAGGAAGTAGCCCAGGCATATTCCAACTTATTGTCTTTATTGATAAACTGCACATTAAATGCCTTTCCGAAGTTCTGCCCCAAGAAATGAGACGTGCCGCTCTGCAAAGCTTTCCCGTCCTGCATCATGGCTTCGATGGTATAAGTGTCCAAAGCACCGGCAAAACGTTCTGTCTCGCTTTTCACGCCCTGCACTACGGGCACGGCCATATACTGTTCGGCAAAATCGGCATACACTTTCAACATCAGTTTGGCACGTTCCTCGGCTTCTTCACGCGTGGCATGTGCCGTATGTCCTTCTTGCCACAAGAACTCGGCCGTACGGAGGAAAAGTCGGGTACGCATTTCCCAGCGCATCACATTGCACCATTGGTTGCAAAGGATGGGCAGGTCGCGGTAGCTTTGAATCCAGTTTTTATAAGTATTCCAAATGATAGTCTCGGAAGTAGGACGGATGATCAGCTCCTCTTCAAGTTTGGCCGCCGGGTCTACCACCACGCCGGTCTTGTCCTCGTTGGTCTTCAAGCGATAGTGCGTCACCACGGCACATTCCTTGGCAAATCCTTCCACATGTTCGGCTTCTTTACTCAGAAACGATTTAGGAATCAGCAGCGGGAAATAAGCGTTTTGCACGCCGGTCTCCTTGAATTTATCATCCAACACACGCTGCATCTTCTCCCAAATGGCATAACCATAAGGCTTTATCACCATACATCCTCTTACATCCGACTGTTCGGCCAAATCGGCTTTCACCACCAATTCGTTATACCATGAAGAATAGTTCTCACTTCTTTTGGTCAAATCTTTAAGTTCTTTAGCCATAATCAATATCTATAAACAGTTTGCAAAATTAGCAAAAAGTTTCCTTTTCATGCGGTTATTCGGCAGAAAATATCTAATTTTGCTTGTGATTTAGATTTTAAAAAAGTTATAACTATGAAAGGATTGAAGTTTTGTGCACTCGTACTGAGTGCAGGTATGCTTTTAAGCAGTTGTGGAGGAAACATGAACAATACCGGCAAGGGGTCGCTGATCGGTGCCGGCGGTGGTGCTGCCTTGGGTACATTGATTGGAACCTTGGCGTCCAGCAATAAAGGTAAAGGAGCCGGTATCGGTGCTGCTGTAGGCGTAGCCGTGGGCGCTGGTGTAGGTGCATTGATCGGAAAGAAAATGGATAAAGCCAAAGCTGCGGCTCAACAAGTGGAAAACGCGCAAGTGGAAAGCGTAACCGACGCTAACGGTCTGCAAGCGGTGAAAGTAACATTCGACTCCGGGATTCTGTTCAACACCAGCAGTTCGGCTTTAAGCAGTAATGCTACCGCCTCATTGGCCAAATTTGCCAGCACGGTATTGAATGTAAACAAGGATATGGACGTGGCGATTAAAGGGTACACCGACAATCAAGGATGGAAAAACAGCACAGCCGCCCAAAGCGTGCAAAAGAATATGGACCTGTCGTTACAACGGGCCAATTCTGTTTCCAATTACCTGAAACAATGCGGAGTTTCCCCAACGCAGATAACATCGGTAGAAGGCTTGGGAGAAGCTGACCCCGTAGCTGACAACAGTACGGCTGCCGGACGCGAGCAGAACCGTCGTGTGGAAGTTTATTTGTATGCCAGTGAAAAAATGATTCAGGAAGCCCAAGCTCAGGCTGGCAACTAATCAGACAGATGAAAAAAATTCAGAAACTGATTCAATGGATTGTACTCTCGTTCTTCGGGAGTACAATCTTTTTTGTTATTCTCTACCGCTTTGTCCCCGTACCTGTCACCCCGCTCATGTTCATCCGCTGTGCACAACAGGTCGGCCGAGGCGAAAAAATCAGGTTGAAACACCATTGGGTTCCTTTGGATGAAATGTCCAAATACTTGCCCATAGCCGTCATGGCTTCCGAAGACCAACGGTTTCTCCAGCACCACGGTTTCGATGTGGTGGAAATCCAAAATGCCGTAGAGGAGCGCATGGCGGGAAAACGCCGGCGCGGAGGCAGCACCATCAGCCAACAAACTGCCAAAAACGTGTTTTTATGGCCGACTTCCTCTTGGGTCAGAAAAGGACTGGAGGCATACTTCACGGCTTTAATCGAATTATGCTGGAGCAAACAACGGATTATGGAAGTCTACCTGAACTCCATCGAAATGGGCGACGGCATATATGGTGCCGAAGCTGTGGCACAACAACATTTCGGGCGTCCTGCCGAGAAACTCACGCGTGCCAACTGTGCGCTGATAGCCGCCACATTACCCAATCCGCTCAAATACAGTTCCAAAAATCCGTCACGGTACATGTTGAAGCGGCAGACGGCCATCATGCGGCAAATGAAACATATCGACCTGTTCAAATGACACGTACCACCCGCACCCCTAATTGGGAGGGGTGTTTTTTCATGTACTCGCTCAATGTCATGGGTTCCAACACCACTTTCTTATGAATACTGGAAGCATTGAGCAAATGAAGGCATCCTTTCTGCCACACGGCAAATCCCAAATGCGAGGTATCCAGACCTTTCTTTCGGGTCACGATAGCTAAAATGTCACCGTCGTGAATCGTTTCCAATACATCCTTTCCCTTATCCAACAACGACAAAGGTACGTATCTCACTGAAACATTTGCCAATTTTTGTTCATTTCTGCGGATACGGCTTATCTCGCCTGCCCTTCCTTTCAACATCGGATATGCATCGGGATGCGTACTCATATAATCCAAACGCAGACGTTGTACGGCAATAAAAGGCCGGTATCCCTTACCTTTTTCTCCTTTTATTTCCTTCACGACGCCCAAACTTTCGTTACTCGCTATCCATTCGCTAAAATAATGGTTACGGGAAGAATAGCCGTTCAACTGTCCTCCGCTGTAACGTATTTTTTCCAGATTCCGGCAAAAAGAAACAAATGTGGGATGCTCTTCTCTCACGGTCAAGGTCAAAGCCACCACATTCTCGACCAACGTCGTACAGTCCAACTGACGTAAGTTGACGACCAATTCTTCATCCGGATTTACTTCGAGAGTGGAAGCCACGTAAGGCACCCCGATGAATTGCTCCGCAAAAAACAAAGTCAGGTCCGTTCCTCTCGTTTGTTTTTTCCCGACATCAAGGAGTTGTACCACTTTCAACGAATCCGCTTTCGTATAAGTCAGTGCCGACAGGCTTAAAGGACACATCATCGCCCCTCCGACAAACAGTCCTAACATTCGATGTGACATCATATCATTTTAAAAGGTTGCAGACAAAGTTAAGATAAAAACTTGATAAGGCATCCGAAAAAAAGCGTAATTTTGCAGTATGAAAAAGATAACCGTACTCTTAAGCCTGCTATGTTGTGCATCGGCAATAACTGCACAACGGCATGAAATCCTGGACCGTCAACTGCACACTCTGCAAGTGGTAGTAAACGATGACCCGTTGCTGCCTCCCATCATGAACTTGGGGGGAGGGAATCATCTGGAAATCGGTTTCGACGAGTTCTCACACGAATACCACCGTTATATATATAAGGTGGAACATTGCAATGCAGACTGGTCTCCATCGACAGAAATCTTTGAATCCGATTACATGAACGGGTTCAACGGGGAACCGATAGAAGACTACGAGAAAAGCTTCAATACGACCGTGCTTTACACCCATTACTCGCTACGGATTCCGAACGAAAACATTTCGCTCAAGCTATCCGGCAACTATAAACTCACGGTCTACAACGACGAGGGCGACGAACCTGTACCCGTCCTTACGGCCTGTTTCAGTCTGGTGGAACCGGGCGTAGGAATAGGAGCTACCGTCAGTACCAATACGGACATAGACTTCAACAAATCCCACCAGCAAGTGGATTTCTCCGTCAACTACGGACTGGTGAAAGTCATCGACCCGCATCGTGAACTGAAAACCGTAGTAATGCAAAACCGCCGGTGGGATAACTGTGTGGTCAATCCCAAGCCCAACATCCAGGCGGCCAATAAGATTGAATTCACGCACAACCGCCAACTGATTTTCCCGGCCGGCAACGAATACCACAAATTTGAGATTCTGGACGTACATATCCCTACACTGAACGTAGACAGGATGGAATGGTTCGACCCGTATTACCACGCCACACTCTATCCCAATCAAACCGCCCGGAATTATCTGTATGACGAAGACCAAAACGGTGCCTTTATCATCCGCAACAGCGACGACGAAGACGTGGCTACCACTTGCGACTATGTATTCACGCATTTCACTTTGAAAAGTCCTCAACTGCCCGGCGGAGAAGTCTACCTGAACGGCGAATGGACTTACAACCGCTTCATCCCCGAATACCGCATGACATACAACCGGGAAACACAGGCCTACGAAGCCACCGCTCTCCTGAAACAAGGATATTACAATTATAATTATCTCTTCGTGCCGGACGGTGAAACCCAAGGAAACAGCGGACGGACGGACGGGAACTTTTATGAGACGGAAAACGAATACATCATCTTGGTATACCATCGTCCTAACGGAGGGCGTTATGACAAACTGGTCGGTTACCGCCGCATGAATTTCAAGATTAACGGAAAATAAAACAGAAACCTATGAAAATAACTGTATTAGACGGCTACGGCTTAAACCCCGGCGACCTTTCCTGGGAGCCTATCGCACAATTAGGAGAACTGACAGTGTTTCCACGGACTTCGGCCGAAGAATTTTATGCACACGCCGAAGGAGCGGATATCTTGCTAACGAACAAGACCCTCATCACAGCCGAACACATCGACCGTTTGCCGGATCTGAAATATATCGGCATATTGGCTACGGGCTACAACGTGGTAGACATCGAAGCTGCCCGCAAACACGGGATTCCCGTTTGCAACATCCCGGCATACAGTACCCGTTCGGTAGCCCAAATGGTCTTCGCCCTCCTGTTGGCCATTACCAACCGCGTGGAACATTATGCCGAAGAAAACCGTAAGGGACGTTGGAGCCGCAATCCGGACTTTTGCTATTGGGACACGCCCCTCATGGAACTGTCCGGTAAGAAAATGGGTATCGTGGGACTCGGACATACCGGCATGGCTACCGCACGCATAGCCTTGGCTTTCGGCATGGAAGTATATGCCTGCACCTCCAAAAGCCCTCTTCAGTTGGGTACCGACATCCGGAAGTCCACAATGGAAGAGCTGTTCTCCGCGTGCGATGTCATCAGCCTGAACTGTCCGCTCACCCCGGAGACTCACCATTTGGTGAACCCGCACACCTTGGCGCTTATGAAACCGGGAGCCATCCTCATCAATACCGGACGCGGCCCGTTAGTGGACGAAGAGGCGGTAGCCGAAGCCCTGAGAAACAATATCCTTGCCGCATACGGTGCAGACGTGACAAGCACCGAACCGCCTTCGGCAGACCATCCCCTGCTTTCGGCCCCTAATGCCTATCTCACCCCACATATCGCTTGGGCCACACGGGAAGCCCGCCTGAGGCTCATGGACATCTGCGAACGAAACATCCGCGCATTCCTTGAAGGAAAACCGCAAAACGTCGTGAACCCATGACCGAAAACCTCCTGCACCTCCTGCAAGTCATGGGGACCACCCTCCGGCTTCCGGTCTCTTTCGTCGTGATAGAGTTTATCGGAACTATGGCATTTGCCATCTCGGGTATCCGTCTGGCTTCGGCCAAACAGTTCGACTGGTTCGGAGCTTATATCGTAGGCACGGCCACGGCAGTCGGTGGCGGTACGATACGCGACATCATGCTGGGCATTCCTCCGTTCTGGATGACGAATCCCGTGTATATCATCTGTTGCGGCCTTTCCCTACTTTATGTCATATTGTTCGGAAAGAAAATCATAAGGCAACAAAGCACCTGGTTTATCTTCGATACCATCGGTCTGGCCTTATTCAATATCACGGGGTTGGAAAAGACACTGAACATGGGATACCCCGTCTGGACAGCCGTTATCATGGGTTGCGTGACAGGAGCCGCCGGTGGTGTCATCCGGGACATACTGATTAACGAGGTACCGCTCGTTTTCCGCAAAGACATTTATGCCATGGCCTGCATTGCCGGAGGGATAGTTTATATTATAGGTTATTCTGTGGGACTTCAGGCCGAAGTCAATGCCATTCTTTCCGCCATCATCGTCATATCCATCCGCTTATTGGCCGTAAAATACCATTGGCAACTCCCCATACTGAAAGGTGAAGACGACAAGGAGGAATAAGTCCGTCATTCCTCCGCCGCCAACTGGTCACGAAGCTTGCGGGGCAACTTCTTTACCACCTCATTGTACGAATGGTCTATCAGGCTGCGTATCAAGGCATCGGGCACGTCGCCATGCGTAATGGCAATCTGATTCCAATACTTCTTGTTCCAATGCCATGCCCCCGTAATCCCCGTGTAATGCTCACGCAACTCTATGGCATACTCCGGATCGCACTTCAGGCAAAACCAATCCACATTGTCCAAACCGATACTGGCAAAAATCTTATTCATGACCCGAAAGACCAGCGTGGTTTCATCGAAAGGGAAATCTTCCGTGGCATGAGGCTTACTGAGGCAGTATGCCCTGATTTGTTCTATATCCATAGCTCCGTCCGATTAGGCCAACAGCCCGATTTCTCCCCATTTGGCAAGCACCTGCGCCACGTCCTTACGAGCCGTCTCCTCGTCCACCTCATACGCCTCCAACAAGGTGGCCGTCAGTTCTTCTTCGCTGATTTCTTCTTTTCCCACAGCCTCTTTCCACAAGAAAGCCGCTGTTTCATTCAGCGAAATAATCTTGCTGAAATCAATATTGTCCATCCCATGCGACAGAATCACATGTTCCCCACAAATCTCACGCAGTTCAAAACCATCCTTGATTCTCATTTTAGCCAATTTGATAATTTAAGATTAATCCTATATATGTATAACAGATAACGGCGCACAGGCAGAAGCTTGTGCCACATCCGCACGCGACGTTGCAGGCGTGGGTCGGATGCCGGTATCGTCTTGCCCCGCCGGATATAGTGCGTGACAATCCCGACTATATCCTCCTTGCAACAAATCTCTTTGTGCCTCAGGTTACCGTCCCCCATCATCACCACGACATCTCCATCAATCTCTATGATACGATGCAAGACATATTTATCCGGCGAAAATTCGGCCAACACGGCATCGCCCACTTTCAAATCCGTGAACGATGCCAAACGTACCTTATCCCTGCAATGCTCCAAAAAGGGACGCATACTGTAACCTTTTACATTGATAGTCGCCGTATGCCCCTCACGTATAGCTTCTTTCACCTGTCCCAACAACACGGCATTAGGGACTTCCATCCGGCGTACCGCCATTTCGTCCATATTCTCCCTCTTGTTCATCGTCCCGTCAATGTATGAAAACTCTGTCTGGCCGCTTCTTCATCCGGCCTGCATCCTAAAAGGTATATCGGCGAAAGGCGGATGATGTCCGAAATGGTGTCGCAATGCGCTGAATGAATACGGCGATCCCATTTCATGGTCGATACGGACGGCAAGAGCGAGGCAAAACTTTCCAATACGCTCTCTTTCCGAATCGTGTTTTCCGGACATTGCCGCAACTGTACAAAAGCTCCCACCGGCGCAGACACCCGGCGGTAACAAGGTGTTTTCCCGCTCCAGGGAGAACCGTAGACATAGACCGTCCCCTCCACCACTCTCACCACCGGATTGTCATCGTTCATCAGGTCGGAGCCCGGGATGTGGCTCAACCACAACCGTGTATGCGTACTCTTCCCCGTCCCGCTCTTACCCAAAAACAAATATCCCCGGCCGTCATTGCGGATTACGGAAGCATGCATCAGCAACGTGGCATACGGTGCGGAAGCAAAGGCATACACCAACATGAGGGCATTATTCAATCCGAACTTACGCCCGGCATCGCTCTCTGCCACCAAAGCGGCCCTACAATCCGAAAAATCGGCGTTAGCCTGCAATAAGCAACACAAGGCTTTCTTTTCATCGCAGATTTCAAATTGATAACTCCCGTCCGGCAGGCGGTAAACCCCGAAGTTGTTGCCACCGCAATCGAACTGTCCGACTTCTTCTCCCGTCACCGGCCAACGAAAAGCATCATCCACCGAGAGGCAAAATAACAAATTGCCTTCTTCTTCGCTCTTGAATGGCGAAAAAGAAGGCAACAAACTGCTGTCATTTCCTGCATCGCAGAAAACAATCCGGCACAGATGCCCCGCAATATTATACTGGTATTCCATCTGTTTCTATTTTTCCTGCTTATCCTTGGAAGCTTTCCGCTTCTTTTCTTTTTTCACCGCCTTAGATTCAACCGGCTCAGGCGTGACTTTGACCAGCGGCTCGTAAACAGGCGATTGGAACTTAAAGCCTCCGTCTGTCAGTTCTTTCAACATCACACTTTCATCGCCGCTATAACGCTTCCTTATCTTATTATATTCTTCCATCAGCTTGTTCTTTTTCGTATGGAAAAAGACTGTGCATGTAGAATTCGGCATTTGCTTTACCGCTTCCAGATAGGTCTGCAACTGGTCGCTGTATACCACACGGTCCATCAGGAAATCATACTTCGTCTCGATGTAAGCACTATCCAATTGCTGGACATCCGTAATGTATGCCACCGAATCCGTAAAAGACGCCGAAAATCCGAAGATATACACCGTAGTCCGCTCCACCTTCGCGGATAAAGACATCCCTACAAGCCCCAACAAGCAGGCCAACAGCCCCCAATGTTTAAAGTTCAAGTCCATCATTCCACCCCTTCCGCACGGCATCAGCCGAGATAAGACTTCAATAATTTACTCTTCGTGTTCTGACGCAAACGCCGGATAGCTTTCTCCTTGATTTGACGCACGCGCTCACGCGTAAGATTGAATTTGTCGCCGATTTCCTCCAACGTCATTTCCTGGATACCGAAAAACATTTGGATGATTTCCTTTTCGCGTTCGGAAAGCGTGGACAACGCACGGTCAATCTCACGCGAGAGAGACTCGTTGACCAACGTACGGTCCGCCATCGGAGAATCGTCATTGACCAACACGTCCAACAAACTGTTGTCCTCTCCTTCCACAAACGGGGCATCCACCGAAATATGGCGTCCGCTCACCTTCAAGGTATCGGAAATCTTGTCTACCGGAATCTCCAGCTCGTCGGCAAGCTCCTCCGGACTCGGACGGCGCTCATTCTCCTGCTCGAACTTGCTGAATGCCTTACTTATCTTATTCAGTGAACCTACCTGGTTCAAGGGCAAACGTACGATACGGCTCTGCTCCGCCAAAGCCTGAAGAATGGACTGGCGAATCCACCACACCGCGTAACTGATGAACTTGAATCCGCGGGTTTCGTCGAACTTCTCAGCAGCTTTTATCAAGCCCAAGTTGCCCTCATTGATCAAGTCCGGCAAACTCAGTCCTTGGTTCTGATACTGTTTGGCCACTGAAACCACGAAACGCAGATTGGCACGTGTCAGTTTTTCGAGTGCTACACGATCACCTTTGCGAATGCGCTGTGCCAATTCCACTTCTTCTTCCACCGTAATCAAATCCTCACGGCCGATTTCCTGCAAATACTTGTCAAGCGAAGCGCTCTCACGATTGGTGATACTTTTGGTAATCTTTAACTGTCTCATTCTCCTACTACATATTAAACGCACAAAGTTACCAAAAAAATCCGGATTAAGCCGTAAATATTTGCATAAATATTAATCGGCCTGCCAGGATTTCCGCTTTAACCAAGCCCGAAACCCGACCTTCTGTCCGTCCGGAGCACCGCGACCCGTTCATTTGCTCCTTGATTTGTACTTGTGAAAGAACAACACCGGATTGGAATCTTCCTTTATCCCCATCAGTTTTTCATACTCGTCTATTTTCGGAAAACATTTCCACATACTTAGGCGCATCCGTATTTTTGGAGTAAAAGAAACTAAAAGGTAATCTCAAAGCAAAATTCCACCCCCGGTTGTAATCGTCAGCCTTCAGGCAGGAATCGGTCTGCACTCCCGTCTTTTCGTCTATTTCCATCAACAGGTAATTCCCGGCATCCGCATCCAACGATGTCCGGTTCACGTACAACTTGTCGCCGACAAGCTGCATGCAAAAACTCTGATAGCCGCTCCGCTTCGTCCTTACCGAAGAGAGATATTCATAGGTTCGCAAACTGTATTTATGCGCCATACACAAAGCCCCGTCCCAAAGGTATAAGATACCGTTTTCGCGGTCTATGGAAAAATCCGAAGGCTCACGGTATTCCCCGTGCCCCCGGCCTTGGTGGCCTATCCGCCTTAAGAAAGAGCCGTCTCGCCGGAACACATACAAGGCAGGTAGTTCATCATCCAAAATATAGATATTACCTTCATATATATCTATGGCAGAAACGTCCTGAATAATACATTCCGGATTGGTTTCCAAGACTATCACGTCCGGCTCTTCCAATATGGAAGAATACAGCAAAGCTTTCTCTCGCTTGGCCTTGTCGATGTCTATCACCTCTATATCGCGATTCTTCCCTTCCGAAAACGGTGAACGGGGACGCAATTTATTGCGTGGCCG
>ERZ791921.691-NODE-691-length-18361-cov-2.824101_pt1 | contig 18361 bp, 18 predicted proteins | sample MGYA00510135_ERZ791921 | MGnify/ENA primary metagenome ERZ791921 (study PRJEB30046, sample SAMN00792070) | human gut metagenome | study: EMG produced TPA metagenomics assembly of the A metagenome-wide association study of gut microbiota in type 2...
ACTTGGAAGTTAAAGCGGCAGACTGGCTCGGCTGTGTCAACAAACAGTATTGATGAACTGTATGCAAAAGGTATGGCTGCGGGTGCTTTAGGAGGAAAATTGCTTGGTGCCGGTGGTGGCGGTTTCCTCGTGTTTTATGTGCAGCCGGAACGTCAGGATGCTGTACGTTGGGCAATGAGAGATTTGCTGTACATTCCGTTCAAATTTGAAGACGGTGGCACCAGAGTAATTCACTATACACCGGAAGACTATACGCCGAAGGATTAACAATATGAAAGTAGTGATTATGGCAGGCGGAAAGGGAACTCGCATCTCTTCAGTGGTGAGTGACATTCCAAAGCCGATGATAAAAATTGAAGGCATTCCTGTTTTGGAGCGAGAAATTGAATGTCTGAAGAAGCAGGGCTTCGATGACATTCTTATTACGGTGAGTCACCTTGGAGATATTATCATGGATTACTTTGGTGACGGTTCTGGAAACTCACCAGTGACAGGGCAGCCGTTTGGGGTACATATTGAATATTATTTTGAACGTGAACCGCTGGGTAATGCTGGTGCGTTGTTCAAGATTAAAGATAAATTAACAGAAGATTTTTTGCTTTTGAACGCTGACGCTATGTTCGATGTGGGCTTTAACAGATTTGTTGAGTATCACAAGCAGCATGGTGGGCTTGTTACACTTTTTACTCATCCCAATAGTCATCCGTATGATAGCGGACTGATTATTGCAGATAAAAATGGTGCGGTCGAAAAATGGCTTGCAAAAGAGGATGAAAGGCCGAAGTATTATCGAAACCGTGTGAATGCAGGACTTCATGTTATTAGCCCGGAGATATTGGCATTTTCTGGGATTGATGCCGAAACTGTTGGAAAAATTGGCAGTGACGGAAAACCCGTAAAAGTGGACTTGGATCGTCAACTGTTGAAGCCTCTTGCTGGAACGGGAAAGATGTTCTGTTACGATAGCCCGGAATATGTTAAGGATATGGGTACGCCGGACAGGTACTATTCTGTATGCGCTGACTATCGAGAAGGACGCGTTACAGGAAAAAATCTGAAAAATAAGCAGAAAGCGATATTCCTTGACCGAGATGGCACAATTAATAAATATGTTGGCTTCCTTCGGAACATTGATGATTTTGAATTGATAGATGGGGTTGCAGAGGCGATTCGTAAAATCAATGAGTTGGGATATCTCGCAATCGTCGTAACCAATCAGCCTGTAATTGCCCGTGGTGAAGCGTCGTTTGATGAATTAGATGAAATCCATAACAAGATGGAAACACTTCTAGGAAAAGAGGGGGCATATCTGGATGCAATCTATTATTGTCCGCATCATCCTCATAAGGGATATGAGGGAGAGCGTCCGGAACTAAAGATTGATTGTGACTGCCGAAAGCCGAAGGCAGGAATGTTGTTGAAAGCAGCCGAAGACTTTAATATTGATCTATCCCAATCTTGGATGATTGGCGACGGAGAAAACGATGTTAAGGCTGGTATCAATGCGGGCTGTAAGACTGTGTTGATTGGAGAAAGTAATGAAAATTACGGCCAAACAGAAAGCAAAAGCTCAATTCTCAAATTCATGAAGTCTTTAGCGTGAGGAAATTGTAAATGAATAAACTATGGAGATTTGGAAACCGTCTCTCAAAAATGGGGGGGGGGGTACCACATAAAATATCAAGGATAATTGAGCTTATAAATCACATACTTTGCTCGTGTTCGGTTTCGATAGATGCAGAAATTGGAGACGGAACTGTTTTTTACCACAGAGGAATTGGTTGCGTTGTTCATCCGAAAGCAATCATTGGTGAAGACTGCAAAATATTTCAGGGCGTGACCATTGGGAGTAAGTGGTCGGGTGCAAATTGCTTAGGTGAGGCACCTCGTATTGGTAATAATGTGATGATTGGTGCAGGTGCGGTAATCCTTGGAAATATATCTATTGGGGACAATGTAATTATCGGAGCCAATGCAGTTGTAACACATAATGTCCCATCTGATTCGTTAGCAGTAGGAGTTCCTGCAATGATAAAACACCATGAGGAGAAAAGATGAAAGATAAAATTTTAGAACATATTGAAGTATTAGTCACAAGATACCCAGTGCTAGAAACTTCAAAAGCTGAGATTATCGCTGCTTATCAAATTATTGAGAAATCCTATAAAAATGGCGGAAAACTGTTGGTTGCTGGAAATGGTGGATCTGCAGCGGATGCAGAACATATCGTTGGAGAACTGATGAAGGGCTTCAAGCTTCCAAGAAAACCGCGGTCGGATTTTGCAGACAAGCTAATTCGAGAAAATGCGGAATTAGGAGCTGTTCTGGCTGAAAATTTGCAGGGGGCACTCCCTGCGATTGCCTTGGATGGACACCCGGCTTTGTCAACAGCATACATGAATGACTGCGAGCCACTTCTCTGTTTTGCACAGCAGGTAAATGGCTATGGCAAAACGGGTGATGTGTTCCTTGGCATTTCAACAAGTGGCAACAGTAAAAATGTTTTGTATGCAGCGACAACTGCTCATGCAAAGGGTATGAAAGTAATCGGTCTGACAGGGGCAAAAAGCAGCAAGCTTGAGCAGATGAGTGATGTGTGTATCAAAGTGCCACAGACTGAAACGTATATGATTCAGGAATTGCATCTTCCGGTGTACCACTGCTTGTGCCTGATGTTGGAAGATGAATTTTTTGGGGAGAATTGATGTGATGGAAAAACAACCACTGCTTAATACATACATAAATAATGTCACAATGTCAGAAACTGTAGAGGCCATCGAACAGATGATAGCGGCGGATAAAAAGTCCTACGTTGTGGCAATCAATGTTGATGTTGTTATGAAAATTGAGGATGATCCCTACCTGAAAAAGGTTGTGGATGACGCTGATATGGTTCTGGTAGATGGAAAACCATTGGTATGGATTTCTAAACTGCATGGGAAACCGTTGAAGGCGAAAATTTCGGGGTCTGATTTGGTTCCACTACTTTGTGAAGTCGCAGCCGAAAAAGGCTATAAAGTCTTTATTATTGGTGGAAAAGATGGTATTGCGGCACAGGCAAAAGAAAAATTAGAAAGCAAACATCCAAAGATTCAAATCGTCGGAACTTATGCGCCCCCATTTGGATTTGAAAAGAATGAGAAAGAGTTAAATCATATTAATCAAATGATTTCTGATGTGAAACCTGATTTGCTTATTGCGTGCTTTGGTTGTCCTAAGCAGGAAAAATGGATTTATGAGAACATCGGAAAGTATGATGCAAAAGTTTCAGTGTGTGCAGGCGCAACAGTGGATTTCCTTGCCGGAAATGTGAAACGTGCACCACGTTGGATGAGCGAGCATGGTCTGGAGTGGTTCTATCGTTTTACGCAAGAACCAAAGAGAATGTTTAAGAGGTATTTTATAGATGACACTAAAATTGTAAAGTTAATTATGAAGTATAGGTGATATGATGCAGCTCAAAGAACATAATGTGCTTTTTTTTACACGAACAATGATGCTTGGTGGGACAGAAAATGTAATATTACAGCTTTGTGAGGTATTTAAGCCGCTGGTAAATAATATTGTTGTTTGTTCCTGTGGGGGTGTAAATGTAGAAAAACTCAATAACATGGGAATTAAACATTATTTGATTCCCGACATAGAAAATAAATCTTTGCCTACGATAATTACTGTGTGCAAAGAACTCAAAAAAATAATAACAAAAGAAAATATTACCTTAATACATACACATCACAGGATGGCCGCTTTTTATGTCAGCTTGTTAGGATTGTACAAAGATCGTAAATTTTTGAATACAAGCCATAATACATTTGATAACAAAAAAATTCTAACTCGTTTTTCATATAAACATGCAATCCGGATAGCTTGTGGAGAAATGGTTGGAAAAAATTTACAAGAAGTATTTGGACTTGATGACATACACGTTGTACACAATTCAGTTCCACCATTTAATGGTATAGTCGTAGATGATCCGTTGATTTCACAATTAAAAAAACAAGGATGTTATATCGTGGGAAATATTGGAAGGCTTTCTGAACAGAAAGGAATGGAGTATTATATCAGAGCAATCCCTAGTGTTTTGAAAAAACATCCCAATACTCGATTTCTAGTGATTGGTAGTGGAGAAGATGAAGATAAAATAAAGAATACAATAAAATATCTTGGAATTGAAAACCAAGCTATATTGATGGGATACAGGTCTGATATTCAAAATATAATGGCTCAATTGGACTTAGTGGTTTTAAGCTCCCTATGGGAAGGGTTTCCATTAACGCCAATTGAAGTTTTTTCGGTAGGAAAAACAATAGTAGCGACAGGGGTAGATGGAACAACTGAGATTGTTCATAATAGGGAAAATGGACTGATAATAGCTCCTAAATCATCGGAACAGATTGCCGATAATGTTGTTTGGATGATAGAACATCCGGCAGAAAAAAGAACAATGGAAAATAATGCATTCATAAGTTATCAAAATGAGTTCTCTATGGATGCTTTTGCAAAAAGCTATATGAGTTGTTATGAGTTATAAGGATGGATTAGAATGAGATTGGGTGGAATAACGTGGTGGCGTAATAATTATGGGTCTATTTTGCAGGCATTTGCGCTTCAAAAGTATCTGGAAAATGATTTGAATCAAGAGTATGTGATAATCAATCAATACAGCAAGAAGATGGCTTCAACAAGTAATCTTGTCAAGAAATTAAAGGAGTGCGGAATTAAAACAACCTTTAAACGGCTTGTTGGGAGATTTGGCTTGCCAAAATTGAGAAAAAGGGTGCAAAGTCTTCAAGAGTTTGTTGATGCTAATCTGCTTACAACGGATATGGTATATTCTGAAGAAAATATAGCTGATGCAAATAAAGAATTTGATGGATTTATTTGTGGCAGCGATCAAATATGGAATCCAGCAAATACTAGTCTGGATAGTATGTATTGGCTGGGGTTTGTCGACAAGAATAAATTGAAAATCGCATATGCACCTAGTATTGGTATTGAAAATGCTGAAAATAATGTGAGAGCTAAAATAAAGAGTAATTTGTGTGACTTTGATGCAATTTCGTCTAGAGAGGAAAGTGGTAGTCGTCTAATTAATAGTATTATGGGTGATACTGTTTGTACAACAGTTGCAGATCCGACTTTTTTAGTAGATAAAATATTATGGGACGATTTGTCTGATTATCGAGTATGCAAAAATAAGTATATTTTTGCATATATATTAAAAGGGACAAAACAAGAAAGAAAAACTATAGAAAAATTTGCAAAGAGTCAGGGTCTTTCAGTGCTTACAATCCCGTTTCTTGATGGAGAACATCTAGTACCATACGACATCAAATTTGGAGATGTGAAACTTTGGGATGCCTCACCATCTGATTTTATTAGTGCGATAAGAAATGCAGAGTGCGTTTTTACGGATTCATTTCATTGTATGGTGTTTAGCTGTTTTTATCACAAAAAATTCTATGTGTTCCAGAAAAAAGGAAAACTACAAATGAGTAGAATATTGGGGTTACAAGATTTGCTGTTGACCGGAAATAGAGTTGTTTCTAGTGATTGTGCGCCTGAAGTAATAGGGAATATGCCGGAGATTAATTGGAAATTAACAGAAGAAAGAATTCAAAAATACAGAAACAGTTCAAGAGAATACTTGGTTGATGCTATTGAAAGAGGAGTATCGAGATGTCAATAATTGATAAATTAAAAAGTGTCGACGAATTAAGACGTATTGTCAAAAAATGCAAAATCTGGCATGAATATATGTTAGATGCCGATGTGTTTTGTAAGTACTACATGGAAGAATCTGATAAAAGAAAAGATTATGAATACCGGATGTTAATGTTTGTTCACAACATCGAAAAAGGTATGTGCATGCCTAATCCAAGACCGTTTGGTAAAGAAAAGATTTCTAAGCTTATGTATATGATAAAAATCTGTGAAAAAGAAGAGCGATATGTAAACTCATCTGCTTATAAGATGTCTATTTCAATTTTGTATCAATGGGCACTGTTTTACAAAAAACACGGATGGAACGATGAATTGGTGAAAAGAGTAGATTCGTTTCTTGTTAATTATGATGCAGATACAAAAGGAATGGATGTTGGATATAGAATTATGCAGAAACAGGAATTGACCGTGAATGGCAATACTGCATTTGATGAGGTCGTTAAAACGAGAAGAGCGGTACGAACTTTCTCTGACAAAAAGTTGGAGCCTAACATTGTAAAAGAATGTATTCTTCTTGCCCAAGCAGCACCAACTGCGTGTAATAGGCAGATGATTAAGATTTATCAGGTTTCCAATAGAGAAAACTGTGATGTCATAACAGATACGATTTATGGGGCATCTGGATTTACTAGAGATACTGTAAATTATTTTGTTCTGACATATGATGTAAAATCATTGGATTATTATGGAGAAAGAAATCAGGGCTATTTAAATGCAGGCTTAGTTGCAATGAATCTAGCTAACGCATTACATAGCCGCGGAATAGGATCTTGTTTTATTCAGTGGGCAAATACTGCCTCAGAAGAACAGGAAGTTAAAAACCATCTTGGAATTAGTAAGACCGAGCATATTGCGGTTGTGCTTGGTGCTGGATACTATGCAGATGAAATGTATATTGCTAAGAGCTGTCGCCGTGATATGGAAGAGATTTTTACTTCCATGTGATTGGTTTTGAACTGGAGGTGCATTTGATGAAGATAGTGAAATTCGCAAAGTCTTTTTGCGTAACGCTTTTTCTTAAAATACGGTATTGGGGTGCTTGTAAAATACCGTGGATAAATTCATTGAAAGGAAACATTGATATCAGTATTGGGAAAAACGCAATTCTGACAGTGATGAAATATCTAATATCAAATGGAGAATTTCATATAAGAGTGTCTGATAATGCGCGTATTTCAATTGGAAAGAATGTGTTTTTTAATCATAATTGCTCATTAACTGCAAAAGAGGCAATTGCAATCGGTGATAATGTGGTTATTGCTAATAATGTAGTAATCGTTGATCATGACCATCGATTTTGTTCAACTGGAGTTACGAATGGCTATACAGTTGCTCCTGTTTGCATTAAAGAAAATGTTTGGATAGGTGCGAATAGCGTAATTTTGAAAGGAGTAACAATTGGAGAGGGCGCTGTAATAGCGGCGGGATCTATTGTCAATAAAAGTGTTCCAGCTTGCGAGTTGTGGGGGGGGTGCCTGCTAAATGCATAAAGAGACTATAAATACACAGCCAAAGTTCAGCATTGTTATGCCAGTATACAATGTAAAAAAATATTTGAATGAATCCGTTGAATCTGTGTTAAATCAAACATATAGGAATCTGGAATTGATAATTGTTGATGATGGTTCCACGGATGGCTGCTATGAAATATGTGAGAACTACCGAAAACTTGATCCTAGATGCAAAGTTATCCATCAAGAGAATAAAGGATTGCTCCTCGCAAGAAGAGCAGGGATAAAAGTTGCAGCAGGCGACTATTTGATAAACGTGGACTCAGATGATAAATGTTCGTTATCAATGTTGGGTGAATTAGCTGCAATTATAAATAATAAGGCACCTGATATGATTATCTATAACTACTCGAAATTAAATGACAATGGAGAGGTTACTAATATTGAACCGTTGTTTCAAGAAGAAATAATACCGTTAAATCGGACGTGGATTGTACAAACTTTTGTTTCCAAAGTTGTATTGAATATGATGTGGATTAAGTGTACAAAATTATCACTAGTTGATGTAGACGCTGATTATTCAATGTATGGTAGGTTAAATATGGCTGAGGATCAATTACAGTCGGCCGCTTTGTTTGAAAATGTAAATAATGTTTTTTACTATAATAAACCGCTATACTTGTACAGAGACAATGGAGATAGTATTACTAGGAAACAAACTCCGAAACTTCTAATCGATTCGCTTAAAGCAAAATCCAGGGTGATGGATATGTTAAGGCAGTTACAAGTAGAAGAGAACATTTATGACAAGTTCTTCGAAAACTATTATAGGACACTTAACCATTATATTGTGAAAAATATTAGTACATTTGAAAATTATAAGTCCTATAAAACCTTTGTTTCAGAGGCGCAGTCATACGATGTTGGAGGTCTTTACGCTGCTAAAAGTATAGATAAACTAGTATATAGAATACTATATTCGAATAATTATTCTGCGATTAGAGTTTTGGGCTGTATTTACAATTTAATAAAAAATAAGTAAAATTCGAGAATTGTTGCATTATAGTTGGATGATAACTTATCGTTTCACTTATGCTATAAAAAGCACTATTTTGCCTTAAAAATTATTGCAGAAGTTGTTTCAAGGATAAGAGGACGAATGATGAAGAAAGAATTAGTAAGTTGTATTATAACTACATATAATCGGCCAAAGAATGTGCTGGAAAAAGCTGTTAATAGCGTTTTGCGACAAACTTATGGTCGGGAAAATATAGAAGTCGTAATTGTTAATGATGCTCCGGAAAATAAAACTTTAGCAGTTGAAATAAAAACATATTGCGAAAAAGTTGGAGTTAAATATGTTGAACATGAAAAAAATAAAGGTGCCTGTGCAGCTAGAAATACTGGAATCAATAATTCGTCTGGTGAAATAATAGGATTCTTGGATGATGATGATGAATGGATAGAGGATAAGTTGAGCGTATTGGTGCCTTATTTTGATGATGATCACATTGCCTTGGTATATGGAGATTACTATTTGTGTAACGATGGAAAAAGAACTGTTGCAAAAAGAGATTATAAAGGCTTAAAGCCTATGAAAGATATACTGCTATCCAACTTTATAGGATCAACGTCATTGCCGCTGCTAAGGAGACAAGCTGTTATTGATGCAGGGTTATTCGATGAAAATATACGATCTTCGCAAGATCATGATTTATGGATCAGACTTATCGAACAAGGAGAGATTGCATATTCTCCAACCCCCATTGCTATTTATAACATTAGTGAGGTTTCTATAACATCTGGCAAGGGAAATAGAGTTGTAGGATATAATCAGCTTCTGAATAAGTATAAAACCATATACGAAAAATATCCTGGAACTTTACATAAGCGATTACTGATAATTGCTAGAACATTGGCACGAGATGGAAATATTAAGGATTCTATACAATTTTATTCCGCAGCTGTAAGAACTTCAGCATTTGACATTGAGAATATCTTGTATTTTGGATCTGTAGTAAAATATCTATTGCGGAGGAAAAAATAAATGTATGAAAAGTATTTCTCTTTATTAATAAGCTTAGCGGATTGTATGGTAAAGAAAGTATTAGAATCCGGAAATGCTTTTGAGGGGAAAAATGGACCGTATAATAATAAAGATACAGCATTACGTAATAGTGCCCATTGGTATCAAATATTTGCCTTTTTGTATCATGAAACCAAAGAAGAAATTTATAAAGAATGTTCAGACAGGTTGCTATCGTATATCACGAATGCAGAAAATTACGGAAACAATATGGCTCCTAAATGTAGGACGGATGCAAACATCGATGATATAAATGGGTTGATTGGACCGGCATGGACAATTGAAGGGCTTATTTATGCATACCGCAATACTCATGAATTCAAGTTACTTGATATTGCATATGATATATTTCTCTCGCAGGAATTTGATGTAAAAGACAAAATGTGGAGAATTATTGACACACACGGGAAAAATTGGGGATATGATTTGACTTTCAATCATCAACTATGGTTTGCTGCTGTAGGATATGAGTTGGCAAGTATAGTTTGTGAAGATTCAAGACGGGCGAAGATAGAAAATCAGTGTAATATGTTTGGCAACAATATAACAAGACATTTGCAATATTATCCAAATGGACTGTTTTGTCATATTGCATATATGGGGTATAGTGGAAAGTATAAGCCAAAATATTATATTAAAAAGTATTTACGATATATATCAGATGCATTATGTCTGAAAAATAAATATTCAGAAATGTATAACTTAGAAAAAGGCTATTTATGTTTTGACTTATACGGATTTGCCATTTTAAAACAATATAATCCTAATTTGCCGGTCTTTTCAAATCCCAATTTTAGAAAAGCAGTAGATTTGGGAACGAATGAAGATTTTCTTATCGGAATGGCGAATGAGAGTCCATTTAACAAATATGCATTTGCATATAATTCACCTGCGTTTGAGTATCCATTTATTGCAATGATGCTGAGAGGAACAGCGGATAATATAATTTGCAAGAAGTTACTTGATAAACAAATTGAGTTAACGATAAGCAGTGATAACAAGTATTTTATAAGTAATGTTAATGATCCCAATACGTTGAAAGCTAGAGCATATGAGTTGATTCGATTCCTTGATTTGGAGTGTGATTAACATGGAAAAAAAGTTAATTGTGCATAAATGGGAAATAGTGGGAGGAATTGTGTGCTTTCTTTATATGCTTCCATCTAGCATGTATAAAGTTAATGGAATCGTTGTGATTCAAGATATAGTATCGTATATATGTTTTGCGTGTTTTTTATGTAATTTATTGCGAAGGGAAAAATATAGTAGTGTATTCTGGCTAATTGCTTTTGCTTGGGTATCGGTGGGAGTATCTACAGCTTTATCTGGAAATGTAAATTTAATTGCTTCGTATAGCAAAAAAGTTATAAAAGGCGTTGCTTTCATTGGCTTTATAGATTATTTCCTGCGAAAAAAGGAATTAGACTTTTTGAAAGTAATGTATACCATCCTTGAAATTGAAATAATAATAAATTGTATAACTATATTCTTGTTCCCTAATGGAATGTATATGAATGGAAGCTATGCTACAAACTATTTTATGGGATATCATAATTCACATATTAGATGGGAACTGCCAGCCCTATGTATGAAGATGTGTTATGATAAATTAACGCGCAGAAGCAAAACATTCTCCATTAACTTTTATTTTCTGTATATAGTAGTTGCAATATCAGCAGTTAGAGTGCTATCTGTTACTTCATTGCTTGTTATAGGCATATTAGGTATATATATATTAATTGATCAGAATGCTTTTTTTCAAGGTATGTTGAAACGTATAAAGTTCACACCGTTGTCAGCTGTGATTGTGTCTGTTGTAGGTACGGTTATAGTTGTTGGAGGCACTATTGCGTCGGATCAGATAGCACTGTTACAGTCATTGACTCGATATTTTAGTAAAGGATCAACAATAAATGGTAGAGGTCCTATTTGGTTATCCGCATTAAGAAGAATAGCCCAACATTTATGGTTTGGTTGTGGATATGAAACTTACGATATGACGAGTTTAAATTTGGTGGGTACAACAGGGTGGGGAACATCTGCTCATAATTTTTGTTTGGAACTGTTATATACTGGAGGCATTGTGTTAGCAGTTGCTATTGTGTTGATTTATCTTGTGTTGCACTATAATTCGAAATTCATCAAGGAAAGTGCAATTGGAAACATTATTGGTATTTGGTTGATATTGATTTCTGTAATGGGTATTGTTGAGCCGCAATATGAAGAATATACTCGAATTGCCTGGGTAGTGTCATTTTATTTGATTATGATTGAGCGTAAACAATATTTCAAAAGTAATAAGCTAAAAGAGTAATTTTCAAGGAAAGGTGGAAGGTGAGTTTGTCAAAATCGAATTTGGCTAAAAATACAGCATTGTTATCAATTGGAACTATGCTGACAAAAGGAATTAATTTAATTATGATTCCTTTGTTTAGCGCATGGTTATCCACAGAAGATTATGGAATGTATGATCTTTTGGCAACATATGTTTCGTTGTTGATTCCATTCATTACTTTGTCGAGTTCTGATGCTGTTTTTAGATTTGTTATTGAATCTAATGCAGACGACGATAAGAAAAAATATATTAGTACTGCGTTTGGAATTAACGCTATTAATACATGTATAGTTATTTTAGGATTGATTGTTGTTCGATTGTTAACTGGTTGGGAATATACGCTACCTTTTATTACTTTACTAGTAAGTGAGTTGTTCCTTAATCATTTACAAGGAGTTACTAGAGCAATTAAGCAGTTAAGACTATATGCACTCGCCAATGTCGTATCAACGGTAGGAATTGCAAGCAGTGTAACTTTTTTTGTTTTGGTTCTTAAACTCGGATTGACCGGAATGCTTTACGGTTATACAGTAGGATATTTAATTGGTGAAGTTTTGCTAGTTGTTTCAATTAAATATTGGAAGTATATTCATCTTTCAAGCATATCGTTTGAAACAGTAAAGCAGTTGGTAGCATATTCATATCCTCTTATTCCCAATAATATATGTTGGTGGATTATAAACGTTTCAGATAGAACACTAATTAATATTTTCCTTGGCGCGGCCGCAAATGGAATTTATGCAATTGCCTGTAAAATTCCAAATTTCTGTGCATCTGTATTTAATGTTTTTAATATCTCGTGGCAAGAAGCTGCTATTGATATGTTGAATTCGGACAAGAGAAATGAATATTATAATTCTATTTATAACAATACAGTATCAACAATGATATCGTTATGTGCCGGTGTATTAAGTTTAAATTTCTTTTTATTTACATATATTTTTAATGAGAGATATTTTACAGCCGCTTTTTATGCTCCGATATTGATAACTTCTATTGTTTTTTCATCGCTAACACAGTACTTTGGAGGAATTCAAATTAGCTTGAAGCGACCAAAAGAAAATGGAATAACAACGATGATTGGTGCAGTTGTCAATGTTCTTATTGACTTGGTATTAATTAAAGTGATAGGAATATATGCAGCAGCAATTTCAACATTGGTTTCGAACATTGTAATATGTGTTATTCGCTATATTCGACTTTATGGCGAGATTGAATTTAAACTAGAAAGGAAAACTTGCTACTATATAGTATATTACATTTATATGTTTGGTATGTCATATGTTTTTAAGTCAGTTGTTTTAAGTGCATTGAATTTGCTTCTTGCAAGTGCTATGTTTTGCGTGATTAATAGAGAGTTTATATATAAAATTATAAAAAAGGTTGTAAAGCAATGAAAAATCAAGAAGTGGTTGAACATTACCCTCGGCTAGATTTTTTGAAATTTATAGCAGCAGTTTTAGTGATTACAATACATACGCAATTGTTCTGCGATATTAATGAGTGGATTTACTGCTATTATGGAAAAATAATTACATCTTGTGCCGTTCCATTCTTTTTTGTACTTAGCGGTTATTTTTACGGAAAAGAATATCAGCAATGTGGTCGTTTGATAAAAAAATATCTAAAAATGTATTTGCTTTGGGGGGGGGGTATATGCCATTCTGCTGACTATTCGTAAAATAGGAAGTGGAAATGTTCCTTTTAATGTACTAAGAAATCAAATCGTGGATTTTGTAATTGGATCTCCTGGAAACGTTATGTGGTATATCGGTGTTATGCTCTTTATATCACTATTATTGAAGTTAATTATAGTCTTTGATAAAAATATTCATAAAGCAATGGCTGTATGGTTTGTAATATCTGTTTTGTTGTTTGTTTTCAGTGTTTTATGGGATTATGTGCCAACTCAAACTATACTAGGTAAAGCAAAAACAATATATGATAGTGTAATAACTAGCGAACGGATTGCTTTGTTCCGATTCCACTACTTTGTATTAGGTTTTCTATTTGGAATGAATCCAGATCAAAAAATCAAATGCATAAAAATGCGTTTTGGGATGATTGTTCTTACATTTGCTATAGTATCAGACTTGGTTAAATTGCAAGTTGTCTCGGAAGTGCTTTGGGCAGTATGGTGCGGATTTGTTTCGATTTTTTTAATGAAAGTAGGCTGTGAAGGAAAGAAACATATGGCTTATGATTCCTTTCAATATGGAAAAATGTCTACGCCAATATATTTTATACATTATTTGACTATTTTTGCATTTGAAATGCTGTCACACTTTTTGTATCAAAACTTTGGAAATCTGGTTGAAACTTTGATTTGCATATTAGCGACATTACTGATATCGGCGATTGTATGCAAACTGCCAAAGCTATATAAATTTTTGTTTTGATGATATCCAAGGTAATTTGCTCGAAGAAGGCTTCAAGGAATTCTTTGAGAAAGAAGTGGCGAAGAACCCACTGAAGGCGGAGTATCTGATTCCGAGCTTCATCTCTTGACTTCCTGATAATTTAACTCTCGATTGCCCAAAACCCTCATGAATAGTAGAGTTGCGAGTATTTTATATGTTAATTCTCGAGAGATAATTAATTTTCTTATCATTAACGATACAATACGCAAAATCCGCATAAATAAGCCATTCTTTGGAAACGGGAGTTGTTTTTACAGGAAGTTAAGATCATCGGTGAATTACTGGAGCAGGGAAAGATGTTCGTACATATTGGGGGTCAGACCTTATGAAATACTAATAAAATGAGAGAATATGTTCTAAAAGTTTTCTAAAGAAAGTATAACATGAAGAAATTACGAATCTGTATGTGTTAAGGATGCTCAGTTAAAGAAATGTAACACAATAAGAGGAGAGATTATGAAAACAACATTACTTATCATGGCAGCCGGAATCGGCAGCCGATTTGGAACAGGAATTAAACAGTTGGAGCCTGTGGATGATGCTGGACGTATCATCATGGACTATTCTATCCATGATGCAATCGAGGCAGGCTTCAACCATGTGGTATTTATTATTCGCAAGGATATCGAGAAAGAATTCAAAGAGGTTATTGGCGATCGCATTGCCTCCGTTTGCTCTTCTCATAACGTAACTGTGGATTATGCTTTCCAAGATATCAACGATATTCCGGGAGAACTTCCGGCAGGCCGTACAAAGCCGTGGGGAACGGGACAGGCAGTACTTGCAGCGAAAAAAGTGATTGATACCCCATTCATTGTGATCAACGCAGATGATTATTATGGCAAGGAAGGATTCAAGGCTGTTCATGAGTATCTGGTGAATGGCGGCAAGTCTTGCATGGCTGGCTTTGTGCTGAAGAACACACTGTCTGATAACGGTGGTGTGACTCGCGGTATCTGCAAGATGGATGCGGAAAATAACTTGACCGAGGTTGTGGAAACCAAGAACATCGTAAAGACTGTAGATGGAGCAGAAGCAGACGGTGTGGTTGTTGACGTTGATTCTCTGGTATCCATGAATATGTGGGGCTTGACTCCTGATTTTCTGGATGTTCTGGAAGAAGGCTTCAAAGCGTTCTTCCAGAAGAAAGTACCGAGCAATCCTCAGAAAGCCGAGTATCTGATCCCAATCTTCATCGGTGAGCTGCTGGAGCAGGGAAAGATGTCTGTGAAGGTTCTGAAGACCAACGACACCTGGTACGGCATGACCTACCATGAGGATGTCGCAGCAGTAAAGGACAGCTTCAAGAAAATGTTAGAAAAAGGCGTGTACAAGGCTGATTTATTTGCAGACTTGTGATATACTGGGAGCGGTAGCTCCCTACGCTGCTCGAATAATATCACACACCTCTCCGTGGTGGGCAGCAGGCAACGGTCTTATGATCGGCGAAGATGTGAAGGGAATTAAACGCATTTGAAAGGATACAAGCTATGCAATGGGAGTTTGCTACTTATCCTGAGTTTATAGAAGAATATAGAACATATCATTATGATGAGTGCAGTAGCTGTGGAGCCAACTGTGAACTTGGTGAATCAGATGTTGAATGTGTTATTGAGGATAAAAAAATGTACTTTCAACAGCTACTGGTTTTAAAGTGTTCTGGTTGTGGGAAAACATATTTGCCAGAACATTCAAAAAGTATGATTGACGGCGCATATAGGATGTTGCGAAGTAATCATCAGAATATTGGGAAGTTCTCAAGAAAACCAGGATATCAGGAAAAATTTGATTACTGTAAGTCGCTGGGTTTTATATACGATTATAGAGATTATTACAACATACCTGGACTATGTTATGACGTGGAACATTCACGAAAAGGGTTCTTGACACCGGTTTATTTTAAGAAGGAAGCTCTAGCATATTTTCTTGCAATTCCAACCTACGTAGTAGATATTTTTTCTGAGAGTTATGGCTATCTTGAAAAAGTAAATAGTCAAGGGGAGGCTGAATGGCAGGTTCCGTTTGGATTTAATAGCAATGGAAAATGGGTAATGTGGCTTGGAGATATAGACACAATAGACGAACAGACACAAGCTATAATTAGAGCATTTAATGTTGAATCGGATCATTTGTTGGTTGATTCTGAGTTCTATCAAGCTCAGATGAAATGTATATTTAGTAACCCTATTATTGAAAGGCGAATATTAAACAATAAAAAAGCGTTTATAGCTAACATTGAGAAAAAATACGGTTTGGATATTTCACATTTGACGGAAGAGTGCAGAATCCATGAGCAACATATTGGACGACCGGTTGTGTTCACAGAGCAAACAGTTTCGGAAGTCATAAATGCTTATGATAAAATCTTAATAGAAGGTTTTAGCATTGATAAAATGCGAGATTTGTATGAAATTCTCTACTCAGAACCAGAGCGAGATAGACAATACCGGAATTGGAAATCGATAAAAATGATTCAAGCAATTCTCGTCAAATTGAGTCAGAATATTTTTAATATAGATGTAGCACTTACAATGTCGCCACTATATATCTTGCATGATTATCGTATCTATTTTGATCATCTACTTGCAGAAAGTGACAGGGAGGATACCAAACAGCATATTTTGAATACACTAGGGGTTCAAAGATTCAATGATCAAGAAACAATATATTATGAAGAGATTCGACGCCTAGATAAACTCTTTGATTATTTAGTCGTTTTATCGAAGTAAACAAGTGATTGCAAATTTGCTGTGGTTGCTCTCACTCCAACACAGTGCTATACTTAAACAACTATAAAAGGAAAGAGGTTATCACCATGCCCAGAACGAAAGGCAGCAAAAACCGTCCCAAAACCAATATCACCAAAGACTACGTATCCCAAATAGCTGAAAAACAGGAACAAATCACAACCTTAACCACCGAGATTGCATCCATCCAGAAAGCGATTGAAGAGCAGAAGAACACATTGAAAGAGAAGAAGACTGCTCTGAAGAAGGCCGAAAAAGAAGTGGCATCCTTGGAAGCGAAGAAGGCAAAGGCAGATGCTAAGGCAGCTGAAGAAGCAAAGAAGGCTGAAGCCGAGAGTGTGGTTAAGAGATTATTAGCCAGCGGGATGAGTGCGGATGAGATCCTGGAAAAGCTAAAATAAACAAGGAACCCAAGAAAAAATAAAATCCGTGTGGACAAACTGAACTCCAGGAGTTCACACGGTAATTTTTGAAGGCTGCTGTATAGTTTATAACGAAAATAAAAATTGAATAGAAATAAAAGAAATGGAGTGTAAGAATAATGAACTTATCAAAAATACATCATATTGCAATCATCGTATCTGACTACGAAGCTGCAAAGGATTTCTATGTGAACAAACTGGGTTTCTCTGTCATCAGAGAGAACTACCGTCCGGAGCGAAAGGACTGGAAGCTGGATCTGCGTGTCAATGAATACACAGAGCTAGAGATTTTCGCTGAGGAAAATCCACCGAAGCGTGTGAACCGCCCGGAGGCCTGTGGTCTGCGTCACCTTGCGTTCTGCGTTGATAGCGTGGAGCAGACGGTGAACGAGCTGGCGGAGGTAGGAATTGAATGTGAGCCGGTTCGTGTAGATGATTATACCGGCAAGAAGATGACTTTCTTCCACGACCCGGATGGCCTGCCGCTGGAGCTGCATGAGTAAAATGAAGAAAACAAGAAAACCAGGCGGTGGCCGGAAGAAGCTGAAGCCGGAGTACGATGCCGGGAAAAATCTGAAAGAGCAGCTGGATGCTGCTGTGGCACTTTATAATTCTGAGATGTCCTTGCAGGCCATCGGCGAAGAACTGGGATTAAATCCCATCAAAGTAAGAAAGCTCCTCATCACGGCAGGTGTGTATGAATCAGAAGTGGCGGAGAAGGTGCAAGCTACCTTTGAAGAATACCGTGAAACACAAGACTACAAAACCTCCATACTTTCAACTGCAAACACCCTGAAACTTTCAAAAGCCTCTGTTACTTCGTATCTGCCATATCAGAAAGGCGTGTACTTCCCAAGTACAGAAAAGGAGAAGATCAGTGTTGGGGCAGAGCGGCAGCGGAGATACAGAGCAATGAAGCGATGGAGGGCTAATCCGACAGAAGAAAACTTCTGGGGCGTGGTTCTGGCTTATGCTGGTGTGAAATTCAAAACTTATTCTGGATTACCATTCTCTTACGAAATTAAAAAAGGCAGGAACGGCGAGTACACAAAAGAGCTGTGGATCGACAGACGGGAGAAGAGCAAGAGTTTGGCATGGAGTTCTATAGTTTTGGCACTGGGAAATATAAAAGAAGAAGTAGTAGACCGCCCGAAAGCTCTGGGCGATATCCGGGGA
>ERZ791921.695-NODE-695-length-18095-cov-52.708093_pt1 | contig 18095 bp, 17 predicted proteins | sample MGYA00510135_ERZ791921 | MGnify/ENA primary metagenome ERZ791921 (study PRJEB30046, sample SAMN00792070) | human gut metagenome | study: EMG produced TPA metagenomics assembly of the A metagenome-wide association study of gut microbiota in type 2...
ATTGAATTTCAATAATTTCAAAGAACTTCTATGATTTTTTAGTGGACACTAATGAGAAAATATATATAATCACCATTAGCTTTAATTATTCCTTCATTTCGCGCTTGTGACAATCCTTGGTTCTTAAAAGAATAAACCTTAATTTTATTCCATTTTTTCTCCCATTCTTGTATCTTATATAAAGTATTGTCTGTACTTCCATCATTGATGCAAATTATTTCAAAATCTTGGAATGATTGGTTATAGATGCTCTCAAGACATCGATCTATATATTGTTCAACGTTATAGCATGGAAGAATTATGCTTATTTTGATATTCTGTGACATCTCTTAGAAAATTTAAATGTTGTTGAGTCTCTTCGTTTGTTTTAAACCTGTCTTTAATTTTTTTAGCTGGATTTCCTCCCCATATTTCACATGTTGGAATACTTTTGGTTACAACAGAACCTGCAGCTATAATACTTCCTTTTCCTATTGTTATTCCTGACATTATTATAGTTCCTGTTCCAATCCAAACATCATCTTCTATAATAGTAACTCCGTTTTCTCCTCTCTTTCCACACCATATTGTTTGTTTGGGAATATTGAAACTATGGTCATGTTTTCCTATTAAACTAACATTTCCAGCTAGTAGTATATTATTACCAAAATGTACATTGCATGCTATATTACAATGATTGCCGAATTGTACATTATTTCCTATTCTTACATCCATATTTTGTGCGAAAGATGTTCCTTTCATAATGCGAACAAACCCATTATATTTTACCCAAGGGAAACGAATATGGAATAGATACCATGTGCGGATAATGTTAAATATATATCTGAAAATAAAGTTTAGCTTATTAGCCCCGTTGGGCATATTAGAAAAATCTATATGCATATTTTTATTGATTTATTTTTATAAATGCTTTTACATAATCATCGAAAGAACATGGCATTAAGTTTGTTCTAGGTTTGTTGCCTATTTTAATATATTTGTTGCAAGCCTTTTCTAAAGTATTTACAAAATCAGTTTCATCTAGGGGGTCGAAAATTATTCCATTTAGTGGAGTGATAAAATCTAATGCACCAATGTATTTACTAGCTACGACAGGACAACCATATACTAATGCTTCGTTTATAACTGCTCCAAAAGGTTCATATCTGCTTGGTAAAATAAAAAAGTTTGCTAAATCGTACCATGCGTATAATGAATTTCCAGAATGGTATCCGGCAAAAATAACTTTGTCTTCAATTCCTAATATTTTGGTAAGATTTTGTAATGTATTCTTCTGGTTTCCTTCTCCGACTAAAACAAGCTTGTAATTTAATTGTTGTATTTGAGCAAATGCTTTAAGTAATAAATCTAATCCTTTTACATTTACTAATCTACCAGTGTATAATATGATGTTAGAATTTTCTAGGTTATATTTTTGCTTGTATTCATTAATAAATTTATGGAATGTTTGTCTATAAGATAGAAGAGTTTGAGGATTTTGAATATTGGGACAGATTTCAATCTTTAATTTCTTAAAAGATTTTTCATACCATTCTTTTACTCCTTGACTATATACAATTATTCCATCAGCGTGATTCAAAACATAATTTCTGGCTTTTGCTTTTATCCCTTTAGAAGAAGACTTAGCCATTTTAACATTATCTGATGTTGTTAAATAATACTTATATTTGAATAAGCCAATTTGTCTAAAAAATGCAATGAGAATACTGGTAGGTGAGTATTCATGTGCAAATATAATGTCAGGTTTATATTCTTTTATCAATTTAAATATCCCAGTTCTTATGGGATGAGATCCTATATTAAATCCATTATTTAAAAATAGAGTTTGTATATTATGTAGTTGACTAAGGAGCTCCTTTCTATTATAAGTAAACCCTTCACATTCTGCATTTGTAAATACTATTTTTAAATCATAGTATTCTCCCATTTTATTGAATACATCAATTCTCCATGGTGGAAGATATTGATAGAAAACAAGTACTTTCAATTTTTTCATAATTTTTGTCTTAGAATATTCTATTGCCTCTTCTTATATGCAGAGAGTAATTGTTTGTATAGTCCTATACAGGTTTTTGTAAATCCTACTATTTTTATAGTAAAAACAATAGGATTGTGTTTCTTCTTAGAAAGATGTTCTAAATTATTTACACTTAAATTTAGAACAACAGGAAGTGCAACCTTTAAAAAAGGAATTCCATGATGTCTTGAATTGAAAGAAATAGGGATAACTTTATTAGTGAATTTAATAAAATTGTATTGTTCTATATCCCAAGGAGAATAATTTGAATAAAAATAGAAGATTTTTTTTTCTTTATTTATGAAGTTAGTGATATCAAAATATTTAACTCTTTCATCTTTTATTCTGAACAGCAGAGGATTTATTTTTTCCGAACTCTTTTGTAAAAGAGATTTAAGTTCAAATTGTGGATTGAAGACTAATGAATAATAGGTATTTATAAAAGAACCATATAATATGGCTGCATAGCCTCCCGCTGAACTCCCAATAGTAATAACTTTATAATCTTTAGTCTCTTTTCTTATAAATTCTATTAATTTGTTGGGAGTATTTATTGTTTTATTGATTCCTGCTAGATACCATTGTTTAAAAATATCTCGAATGAAAATATGTTTATAAGCTTTATTTATTCGAGAATGATACCATTCAAAGAAATTCTTTTTTATAATTCTATTGTAGAATATTTCTTCTGTATTAGGATAATATATATCATTACTACAAAAATATATGGCACACCATTCTTTGTCTCCTTTTTTGTCATATTCTATTAAATAATTATCTTGTTCATGATATACTTTATTGACAATCCTCGAATCTGTCTGAAAGACATGATATGTTTGTTCTATTTCTTCCATAATTGTGGAAATAATGCCCTAATATGAATGCTTATAAAATGTTTAATAGCAGTAACTATACCAAAGTTTCTTTTTTCGAAATGAAAGAAAGGTATTGGTTCTGCGTAACCTAAAGGAGAATATAAATTTTTGATTCTTTTAATCAGCGGCACTTCTTTTCGTGTCCACGCAGGTAGTTTGGGATTGTTGTTACACATTCCTAAATAGGTAGGTGAAACAAATGCTTCTATTCCTGCTTTTTTAGCTCGGTATCCATAGTCCAAATCACCAATAGCATGTCTAAATTTCCAATCAAGATTTCCAACCCTAAGAAATACATATCTTGGAATTAATACACAATTACCATTAAAAGTGTCACATAGTTGGAGATTGCCATTAGGGGTAATTAATCCATTTTTATTATGACCGCTGTATGTCGTTCTCGTTTCTGTTATAGCTTTGATTGCAGCTACAATAATTGATTTGTTCAGTTTGCTTTCACTATTGTTTAGCATTTCTTTTAAAGCTTGTGGAAGCAATATAGTATCATCGTTTAGCCACAAATAGAAGTCGTAGTTTTTCTTTGCAGCTTCCTGCCAAGCTATATACATACCTCGATTCCAAAATAAAGTACCATTACCATTAATAATTCGTACTTGGGAATATTGGAATGCTACAGCTTCTGGTGTTCCATCTGTACACCCGTCATTGGTAAGATATACATCTACTTGATATCCTTCTATAGGCAATTGGGAGTATAATCGTTTTAAGCATTCTAATGTTTTACTTTTACGATTAAAGACCGTCAATAAAACTGCTATTGTTTGCATTATTTTTTATATAATTCAAAGATTTGTTTTACATTGGTTTCCATATAAAAATTCTGATCAACAAATTCCTTTGCGTTTTGTGTTAAATATTGTTGTTTTTTCTTGTCTTGATAAAGTTTAATAATAGTTTCAGCTAATACACTATAATCTTCTTTTATTACTTCAGAACACTCTTTTTCTTTATTAAAGTCACGTAATCCAGGGACGTTATATAATACAGAAGGTATTAAACATGCCATGGCCTCTATTGTTGTAATGGGAATGCCTTCATGTTTACTTGGCATAACGTATATATCAGAAGCTATGAGATATTTGCGAACATTACTTTGATTACCACAAAACCATATATTTTTTTCAACATTGAGTTCTTTGGCTAAAGATTTTTCTTCATCTAAAGATATTCCTTCTCCTAAATGAAGATATATTACATTGGGTAATACTTTGATTATTTCTGGCAATGCTTTGATAATATCTGTGTGTCGTTTAATTGGACTACATCCACCTATTGAGATAATAACCAATGAATTCTGTGGTATGTTAAGATTCTCTCTAACTTTCTGTTTTTCATTGGGTAGAGCCGGATAAAACCGAGTACAACCGTACCAATTGTAGATTTTTATGGTATTATTGTGATAATAGTTTCTTTCATTCTCATAAACAGAATCACTAATACTTTGGAATATACAGCCGAAAAGGTGTTTTGCACTCCATCTCAACCACCAATGCCATAGATAGCTGTACCAATGTGAACGAAAAACATTATGAAATGTATATACAGATTTGCATCCAGCCTTCCAAGCACAAAAAGACATACCCCATTTTAGGGCTGATGAATGTATATGTACAACATCGTATTTCTCCATTTTTAAGAGTTTAATTGTATCTCTATAATATTTCCATCGTTTTAAATACTTATTAGGGTATGGACGGAAAAAGAACTTATATCCCGCTTTTTCAAAATATGGAGCGTACTCTCCTAAGCGATTGGCTGTATTGACAACTGACAAATCGCAACCTAATCTTTGAAAAACAGGAGCTGCATCTACATACATAATTTCAGCTCCAGAAAATTTTAATTCATGTAATATGTGAAGTATTTTCATTGTAGTGTTTTTTTATAGCAATTTAACATATTATGTGCTGAATTTTCCCATGTAAATAATTTTACTCGTTGTTCCCCTTTTTGTAGTAGTGTATTTTTATATTCAGAATCTTCTAATACCTTAGTAATAGCACTTAAGATGGATTCTTTGTTTTTAGGATTAAAATATGCTGCGGCATCTCCTGCTATTTCAGGGAAACAAGACGCTTCTGAAATACATGCAGGACATTGGTTTATAAATGCTTCTAAAATTGGAATCCCGAATCCTTCATATAAAGAAGGGAATATAAATAGTTGAGCATGATGATAAAGTGAAAATAATGTGTTATTGTCAACAAAACCAACATTTATTATTTGTTTTTCTAAATGGTAATGGAAAATAAATTTTTCTTCTTCTTTTGTGAATGGACTGCCCGTGCAAAGCATTCTAAGGTTTTTGTTTTTTTTAAAAAGAGGTATTAAAGCCTCAAGAGCAAATTTGAAGTTTTTATAACTTTTCCTTACTCCTACGAATAAAATGTAATCTCCCCATTGGTTGTCTATATACGGAACCTTTATAGGGTTAATTCCATGATAGATTACATCAATTTTATCAGGATTTGCAAATGAATAATATTGAAGAAGTTCTTGTTTGGTATTTTCACTTACACAAACAATTCTATCAGCTATTTGAATAATACGTTTTCTGTTTTTTAGTCTAGGACTATTGGGGAGATAATATTCTGGGATCATATCATGAATTGTACTAACTAATGGTCTTTTTAATAATCCTTCAAAATATATTTTTTCTCCTGTAGTATGAAGTAAATCAAAGTCATTTCTTCCAATATCTTTTCGACTATTCCAAATTTCGATTAAATTTCTGATTTGGTTCTTACCTTTAAAATCCAGTTGGGGTAAAAATGGATGATACTCACATAATATTTCTTTTAAGAAAAGATTATCAGAGTATTGAAAACTGAACTTAATTTGATTTCCTTCGGACTTTAATATATGAGCAATCTCGCAAAAAGATCGTGATGCTCCAGAAACTTTATTAAGTAGAACTTGATAGTCGTATAATATATTCATATCGTTTTTTTACTCTTTAGAAAGAAGAATATGTTTTCTATATAGTTTATATTTAGAATATATCTGATGAATAATATAGAGATACTTATGTTTTAATAAAATGTTTGACATAAGGTAATTGCATGCTTCTTGATTGTTCCATTTTCTAAATTTATAATAAGTAGCTAATGTAACGGAATATAGCATTAGCTTCTCAAAAAAACTTTGAGTTGTAATTTGTATATAATATGGAAAGAATTTATTTAGGGGTTTAGGAGTTAAACTTAATTCTGCATATTCACAATAGTGTTCATATACAATTTCGGGTGTATAGGCATATATGCATATATTCATGAACTTAAGATCTAAAGCTAAATCTTCAAAAATAGATATACGTTCATCAAAACCTCCAGCTTCTATAAATTTTTCTTTGCTGTATAAAGATGCTCCCGTTCGTGGCATAAAGTTCCATTCCCAAAAATCCTTTTTGGGGTATTTGATGTATTTCTTTTTTTTTCCAATACAACATTTTTCTATTTCTCCATTTGATTTTATAGAAACATGATTTCCTGTCAGAATATGTGCTTTAGGATATTCATCCTTTAGTTGTAAGAGCGTTTCTATACAATGTGGGGTTAATCGGTCATCAGCATCTAAAAATAATAGCCATGGGGATGATGCTTTTTGAGCTCCAAAATTACGTGCAGAACTGACTCCTCCATTTTTTTTTGTGTATATATGAATTCTACTATCGTTAATTGATTCAACAATTTCTAAACTTCGGTCAGTAGAACCATCATTTATAATAATCAGTTCGAAGTTTGAGTATGTTTGTTGTAAAACAGAATTGACCGTATTGCTAATAGCATTTTCTTTGTTGTATAATGGAATAATGACGGAAACGTTTGCCATAATCTATAGTTTTAAATGTAGGAAAAATTGTTAATCCAAAAATGAAAAATATAATATAATTATTACTGGTGAAATTCGGGTTCATTGCAGCAACACCAAAACTGCTTATAAATATTAGAATTTTCTCCATCATTGAATATTTATGGAGGTAATATTTTATGGCCTTAAGATATGCATATAAATAGAATATGAGAAATGGAAGCCCATTTAAGATAATGAAATTGATAAATCCATTTTCTGAAAATAATGTTGTTCTTGAGGGGGTTCCAAATATATAATCAATAAAAGTTAGAGAATCTAGTTGTGATAATATGGTTAATCGAGATTGTGCAGAGGCATCAATTACTTTTTCACCGTGGAATAATCTTCCAGCCATTCCTGTTTGACTAAATCCTATTAGAATTAATAACGCTAGTAACACAAATATTATAAAGTGTAATGTCTTTCTTTTTCCATGTAAAATCCATTTGTCAAAGTAATAGACACTAGAGACAAAGAAAAAAATCAATGTAGCTCCTCTTGCATTAAAACTAGATAATCCTAATAATGTTAGAATTAATAAAGATAATATATGCCATTTCTTTTTTAAATCAAATAATAGAAATGGATATATTGTCATAACGATGAGAGCATTTGTTAATGGATTTCCTAATAGGGAGCAACTTCTAAATTCGCTTCCTGTTTGATGTATTGCTTGATATTCTGCAAAGTTCTCGATGTCAGCAAAAGGGAAAAAAGAATGTTGTATAATTCGCTCAAATATAGCTAATGAACATTCTATTATATAAAATAAATAAATAATAGTTTTGATATGTCTTTTATATTTTATAGGAGTGTATTTGAGGCAAAGTAATATAATTATTGGAAGGATATATGTTGTTATAAAGTAATATATGATATTAGTCATGTTGCCATTAGCAAATCTAATAAATACAGCAATGCATCCGGTAATTAGTATAAAAGTTTCACACTTATTCTTAGTAAAAAGTTTATATTGAGAGTTGTAACTATAAATATAGTATACCATGAAAAGAAAGAATTGCCCCGTAAGAACAAAAGGAATATGCCATAATTGCGGGCCAAGTGTTTGGGTAATAAAGAGATAGCATAGCATGGCTCCTATTATTATGTACCCTTGCATTGATTGGTAATTATTGTAGTAAACCATATAGGGTTAGTTTATTTTTTTATAGAATGAATCAATCCTTCTGATTCCTATGTTGTGAAGAAAGTATTGAATATGTATATTAATCATATGAAGAACTTTTTTCTTTGCTTTTATTTTAAAATGAATATTTTTCCATGGAGTTTGTTTGATTGAACTTATATAAAGCTTTTTTAATGGATGAAAGCAATTTCTGTGCCATGGTTTAACAGGTTCTGCATAATGTATAATGATTGGTTCTTTTAATGCGGAAGATAGTTCTTTTATATATTTGGGTTGTATCTTAGGTTTATAGAAATAATATCCAGCTAGAACATTGTATTTTATGGGAAGTGCTTGAGCTATGTCTTTACAAACGTAGCTTAATGCTCCTTGTTCTAATACGGATGCAATATCTTTATTATGATTGATAAAATTTGTGCATTCTTCTGATAAATGATGTATACGCCAATAGGTTAGATTAAAATAACAAACTCCAGCATTGTAATAATTGTCTTTAATATCTAATCCACTCATAAGTTTGTATTCATCACATCCATCATAATCTTCTGCTGCCAAAAGTGCATATTTTTCTTTATTGGGATAATTGAATATATACTCTAAGGAACCATTTACAATAGTGTCAACGTCTAAATTCAGAACCCAATCCACAGTTTGAGGTAGCAAATAGGACAAATATAATTTTACATATATTAAGAATGAATATCTTCTATATACTGAAAGGTGTGGTATAGAGGTTGGGTAAATAGGTATGATTTCTATTTCTCTATTAATAGAGATAGATAACTCACGGAATTTATTAATAGTATCTAGAGTGAATGAATAACCTAATATAAAATATTTACAGTTTAGAGTTGGGTTTTTTTTTGATATAGAAAAGATTAATGCACCAGTATGTGGGGCATAATTATTATCTGTGACGATTGAAATGTATTTCATATTTGTTTAGTGCTTATAAGTAAATAAATCTTTTTGGGCAGAAAACTGAGGAAATAATTTGATAATAGTTTTTATTCCTATTGTATATAGTAATGTTATTGTAATGATAAATGAAATCCATGTTGAAATTTGGGGTTGCTTTATAAAGTGTATGAGAATCGGAGAAAATACCCCTTGATATATTAAATGTGTTCCAAGTACGATTAATGAGTACCTTCCTAAAAAAGATATTAGGAATAATTTTTGTATCTTCTGTGAGATAAATAGAACGAAGAATATTCCACTAGTGGAAGCTAATAAAAAGTTGATATAATTTGCATTATATTTTCGTTGGAAAAAATCCGTGTTATCAGTGGCTGTGAGTAATAAAACAAGGAAAGTACATAGAATTAAAAGATTGATTTTAGTTTTAGATAGAGTTTGTCTTATTATATTGTATTTGTTAGATAACATTCCAATATGCATAAAAATAAGACCAATTAAAGCATTAAATAGGCATGTTTGTTCGTTAATAAGCTCCATAATTGGTATATATTTATTTGATAAATAGATTCCAATCCAACAAAGTGCAAAGCATATAAATGTTTTTATAATGTCATTTGGAATATATTTGAATATAAAGTAATATAATAAGTTGGCTATAAATAATGCTTTAAGAAACCAAAGTGGGTAATTATTAAATAGAAATGTACTGATTGAGGTCTGTGGAAATAATAATCCATGTGATAGACATTGAGCAGAAAGTCCAACTATAAGAAATAATGTAGAAAAAAATATTAAGGGAATGATTAGTTTGTTTATTTTTCTAATGCATAAGTCCATAAAACCATTGTAGGCTTTATAGAAAATACCAGAAAGAAAAAAATATAGTGGAATACTAATAGCACCCTGCAAATAATTTAAGCTTGATTGTTTAGGGAAAAGTTTAAAGTGAAGTGCTACTACTGTCAATATACAAAATCCCTTCATTAAATCTATATAATCGATTCTTTTTTTTGTCGTTTTTGTATTACCAATAGCATCCATTTTCTATATTTTTATAATTATTTGTTTTTTCAATTGGTTGACACCAATATTCATTATAAAATTGAGATTGTCCTTTGCCATCCCATCTTTTTCCTTTAATCCCGAAGAGTAATTGTAAGGCACCTCCCATGTGAATAGCTTGTTTCCCGCAACGCTTGACGTATGCAGCCAAGGAAAAACCATAAGCTCCACATCCAATCAAGCAGATATCATAATCTTCTTTTGATATTTCATCTTGCATATAATGTAAAGCATCAAACCAGTTTTGAAATTGAGTGCATTGTCCTCCTATACTTTGAACAGCTTTTACTATTCTTAGTTTAAAATTAGGAAGTACATCTTTATTTTCAAAGAGCTTAGATCTAATTTGATATTGTTTTTGAATTGTTTCAGCAAAAGGATGTACAATAACTATTTTTTTTCCTTCTAATGATTTTGTCCATGGTGTATTGCTCCAAAACGGTTCTAGGGAAGGAAGCGATATACGTACTTTGGGCTTTAAATAATCAGTGAAAAATATTTCTTTTGGCTGCCATGTCGCTAGAATATCAACTTCTTTCATATCGTTAAGTGATAATTTGCAATATTGTTCTACTAATTTTTCTTCTAATGGAAAAAAACCTGCATTAGAAGAGAAATATTGTAAAAGTTCCCTATTCCACCACCATTGATCTTGCTTTCCTGTGATATAATTACTTATGTTTTTACCTTTTTTTATCCCGATATAGTTGGATATGACATTACTCTCAAATGCACCTAATCTTGCTATCATTAATGGCTGGGCAGCATTAATATATTGGATTATAGTATTTGATGCTATATCGTAATTGTCTATATGGTCATAAACCAACGTTTTATGATTTTGAATCTTATTGACAATACGTTTAATATTCTTATAAATATAATGCTCTATGGTATCCATATGTGAGGCTTATATTAAGCTTTGTTGATTTTTATATTTTTCTTTCTTAGGAATAAATAAGGATATGTTTTTATACCTGTAGATTGAATAAAGTATCTGACTTTTGTTATGAAATATCTTTTTATGCTAAAGTTGGGTGATCGTTTATATTTTATATTCCATGGTGATTTCTTGGCGTATATGTGAAATAAATTTTTTAGAGGAAAATCACAATCGGAGAACCAAGGTTTTATGCATGTATAGTGTATGATAACCGCTTTGCTGATTTCATGAGGTAACATTGAATGATATTTAGGTAATAAAAGAGGTTTATTAAGAAAGAAATAGGCCATCAAATTATACCTTAAAGGAAGTTCTAGTATTTTTCCAGTGCAGACGGGATTGATGATATCTTGATCTGCAAACTTTATGATGTTATAATTCTTTTGTAGATAGTCAAAGAATTTTTGTGTTAAGTTTTCTTCTCTCCATTTTTTGAGATTAATATATACGACTCCACAACATCCATAAAAATTTGAGAGGGGTATCCCTAATCTTGATTTGTGGTTCTCAGATAAAGCAACATCTGGTGGAATTGCAGCATAGTGTTCTGAAATATCAAATTCTTCAATTTTTCCAATATCGCCGGTCACAATAATATCTATGTCTAGGTATAATATTGTGTCTACATTGATATATTTAGGAGCTAATAACTTAATGTACGTAGATATACCCCATCTGCCAGGTACAGGTATGTGGGCATCTTCATCGTTCAATTTTATAATCTCAATTGTTTGTTTATATTTCTCCGCAAGTATTTTCATCTTGTTGATATTCTCTTGATCGAATCCTGTCGTCAAAATATAGACATGAAAAACGTTATTGCTATTTTCAAATATGGAAGTTAATAGCACTCCAGCGTATCCCGCATACAAATTATTGGGGGTAATTAATATATTCATCGGTTTGATAATTTTTTAAGATTTATAATATCAAATGAGCCATCATTTTCACATAAAATCCATTTTTCAGATTTGGGGTATCCATGCCAAAAATTTTTAGGACATATTTTAATGCCATTATTAAGTAAAGCTGGCTTGTAAGAAAACGAACTCTTACTAGTAATTAGTAAATCCGCATATACGAGATGTAAAAATGAATCTTGAGCATTCATGTCTAAACACCAATGTAAATTGGGAAAAGTTGAAAATTCTGGATAATCATCAGGTGTGCCTTGCGAAAAGAAATAAATATGTATGGGTCTTGAAGTCTGTATATTATCTATCACTTGTTTCAACACCTTTTCAAAATAATCATTACTTAAATAGCGCATTACAAGATTAGGATTACTAGGATTTGTCATAATATCTCCTCTCCTTACATGTATGGCTATATTAAAATTATCTTTTGAATAAATTAAATGATCATTTTTTCTTGATGGAGCTGAATAAAATTTATTTTTAATATCATCTATAACTCCATATTGGTCCATATATCCTTGATCTTGCTCACATAGAAAAATGATTTTCTTATTTGAATAGGATTCAATGATTTGACGGATGAGCTTGATACTTTCTGGGTCAAACTCATTAAAAATAGGTAATTTCCTAATTTTATATTTATGATTATGGATTAGTTCTTTTACAGAAACCTCATTATATCCAAACCCTAAGAAATAGTCCCATGTAAGAGGAGAAAATGCAATATGAGTAAACTTTAGATTAAAAATTTTAGCAAACCAAAAACCTGCATTCCAGTTTGCTATTTGGTGTCCAATACCTGCACCAGGATTGGGACGAGCTGTGAAATAATTTACGTGAGTATTTCTTTTATTGCATGTATGTGAGAATAGATAGTGCCAGTATGAACGATAAATGTAATGGTAAAATTTTTTGTCTCTTGTTAATTTAACAATAAGACTCCATATTCTCATTTTAATTTTTTCGAAGGTTACCATAACTTAAAAATTTACTTGTATACTTTTGGGTTAATTCTGTTATGATTTTTTTCTCTTCTAGAGAAAGTAGTTTCCAATTAATAATGATAAAGCAAATAGATGTTGTTGCTATTGTTATACAAAGTCTTAAATAACTTTGTGAGAATATAAGTTGCGGAAAGTAACCTATAAGAACTATTATGATTGTAGGTATAATACATGGGTATAATACAATGTTAATATAATCTCGATATTTTAATCCACATAATTGATGTGAATAATATAAAGATATCAATCCTCCTAAAACTCCTCCACATAATATCCAAATGATATACATTGTATATGGAGGAAATTTAAAATAAAAAAAGATTGCAGTTAGTATGACTGGTTGTATGCCTAATATACTTTTGTAGATTGATATCTCTTTTATTTGTCCTTGTGCTGAAAGGATAGAACCTATACTGATTGTTAGTTGCTCTATAATACTTCTTAGTAATTGTAACTGGCAGAACAATATAGCCCATTCAGGAATATCTTTTAACCATATTTTGAGAATGAAATGAGCCTCTAACATAAATGGTATAGAAAAAAATATTAGCATTAAATATGCATATTTGCATCCTAGTAAAGATGCTTTTATCATCATAATATCATTATGGCTTCCTTTACTTTTGATAATGACAGGGTTTAATGCTTTTAACATTGTATTAGAGAATGTCATTAATTGTCCTGATATTTGGTTCGCAATACCTTGAGCTGCATTAAGAATCGTTCCCCAAAAATGATTTAATATAACGCTAAGGCCATATTGAGAAACTATACCACTAACAGCACCCATAAAATTCCAACTGGCAAATAATGTCATTTCTTTCATTATACCTTTATTCCAATATAAGCGTGGGGCTATAATGCATTCGCTGTAATATTTGTGGCAATATATACGCATGATGGTTAGTGTAATTAGCGGAATACATGCCATTAAACTTCCATAAATAATTAATTTATCATGTGTTGTGTATACACAAGCGTAGGCTACAGCTAATTTCAGAAGAGCTTCAAAAACCCCTATAACTGCATAATATTTCATATTTTCATGGGCATTCATTGCTGCATCATAAGGGACAGTCATTACTGTAAAAATAGTGCTAACAATGAGACTTCCATATACCACTTTAGCTGCTAATATTCGATTTTCAGGAATATTTAATATACCATTAAAGAAGAAATATCCGGCAATAAATAATGCTAATCCTACGATTATAGATATAATAAGATGTAGTATAAAACTTACATTAAATATAGCTTTTTGTTTTTCTTTATTTCCTTCACCTTCAGAATAAGACATAAAACGTTGGGTCGCACTGGCCATTGCTGCATTAAGAAATCCCAGCATGGATATTGCTCCTCCAACAATATTAAATATACCGAAATCTGAAGCACCTAAAGAGTTTAAGATAAGTCGAGTAGTATATAACGAGATAAACATCGTTATACCCATTTTTGCATAGAGAAATCCCGTATTTTTTATTACTCGGTTTGCAGTAGACATTTCTATTTAACTATTATAGAGTTTTAGTTGTTAGGGAAAAAGTATGATTTTAGATGATTGTCCCTGAATATATAATGGAATCGTTTTCAATTATTGAAAGAATAATGCTTCTTTTATTTTTATTGGTTATATCCGTATCCATATCCATATTTTTTGCCATACCCATAACGACCGTATTTCCCATATTTTCCATAACCATAATAATATCCATTTTGGCGTTTGTTCATATTGATACCGTTAAGTAGAGTGCATAAATTGGGGAGTTTATGCTCTTTCTTTAATTCGTTAATTAGTACGTAGTGGCTTTTGTGAGTGTAGTCTGCACGGCATACATATACACTTAAATCGGCCACCCGTGCAATAAGCTGGGTGTCGGTCACCATACCGATAGGAGCTGTATCCAGTATCACGTAATCAAAATGCTGTTTCAGAGTTTCGATGGCCTGATCAAGAGCCTGTCGGGCTACCAACTCTGTAGGATTGGGAGGAACATTACCTCCTGGTAAGATATAAAGATTTTCAGATATGGTGGAAAGCTGGCAGAGAGTAAGTAGGTCTGTATGCTCTGGGTTAGCTAGGTATTGGGTAATTCCTTTTTCACGGGTTGAGAGTTGGAATACTTTATTCAAACCGGGTTTGCGAATATCTAAGCCCACAATGACTACTTTTTTACCCATAAAAGCAAAGCTACAAGCTAAGTTTCCAGCTGTAAAGCTCTTGCCTTCACCGGAATTGGTGGAAGTAAAAAGGATGACTTTCTGTCCTTCCTGTAACATATACTGGATGTTAGTGCGTACGGAACGGAATACTTCTTCCATCAGTTCATTCTTATTTTCACGAACTACAATGGGAGTACCTTGAGTATCGGCCATCGGAATATCACCAACAATGGGGACATCCGTAATTTTTTCTACGTCAGCCCGGCTTTCTATCTTGAAACGCAATAAATTGCGTAAATAGATGCTAACAACAGGGAAGCCAATACCCAATACCAAAGCTAAAAGATAATATGTTTTACCGTTAGGTGCAACCGGACCACCAGGTAGGGGCTCTTCTATCATACGTCCATTATTAGCTGTAGCCGCCAATGTAATGGCATTTTCTTCCCGTTTCTGGAGTAACATCAGGTACAGACTGGCTTTGATTTCCTGCTGGCGGGTGATGCTGAGCAGTTCTTTTTCCTGAGTGGGGGCATTGCTGATTTTCCCTTCAAATTTACGAGCCTGGCTTTCCAAGTCGTGACGGGTGATTTCCAATCCTTTCAGCACGCTGCTTACTGAGGTTTGCACGTTCTTGCGGGTGGCCTGAATGGAGGCATCCAAGTTTACCACTGCCGGGTTGCTTTCGTTGGAGGTGCGAAGCAAGCGTTTACGTTCGGTCAGCATTTCGTTGTATTGGCCGATAACTGTAGCCAAAGCATTGTCAGTCAAACCAATGTTGGCCGGAATTACTTCCATTTGGTTGGTGGGGTTATCAATGTATTCCTTTAGGAATTGTACCAAACGAAGCTGAGTAGCATTTTCAGCCTGTTTCTGTGTATATTCGGCATTGCCTTGGAGTGCCAACTTGGCATCGGAACTTAAATCGGTCAGGCCGGCTTTCTGCTTGTAGGTAGCCAATTGGCTTTCGGTGGTGCCTAGTTCTTGGTTGATAATCTGGATACGTCCATCAATGAATTCAGCCGTACGGCTGGCTACTTCGTTCTTGTCATCGTTGGCATCACGGTTATAGAGAGCCACTAAAGTATTCAGGAAATCCATTCCACGGCCTATATGGGCATCGTTGTAGTTTAACCGGACAATGGTTGTTACCTTGCTAACCGGTTCTGCACTCAGACGAGACTTGCAATTAGCTGCTGCTGCCGTAGGAGTGATGATGGTAGCGCAGATGGTATGTGCTTCTTGAGTGTTCGTACTGTCCTTCAAACTAAGGGTGAGGGTACCTACCGGAGTAACCAATACGCCTGGTAATTTGTCAAAATGCTTGGATACTGTTTCCTCTTTTCCATTGCAGGTGAATAAAGCATCGGCTTGTACTTTCCCATCGGGGGTGTAGCCTAACAGAATTTGTAATGGAGAGGGGAGCTTGTCGGCTTCCTCCGGATTCATCCAGACCTGTACGGGAGTATTTTTATATAGCTGTACTGGGTAACCGAAAGTACGCTTTTCCGTATAAGTGATGTTCAGATTGAGGGCATTTACCACTTTCTTGAGTAAAGTCCGTGACTGAATGATTTCTACTTCGTTGTCAAAATTATTTGCCATGCTGAGCATACCTAAATCCTGCATGGCAGCCAAAGAGGCATTAGCTCCACCAGCTTTGTTTTTGTCGTCTTGTTTAATCAAGACCGTGGCATTTACGTTATATACAGGAGCCTGGTAGCGGAGATAGCACCAGGCACCGACCATGCACACTAACAGGCAGGCTACAAACCAAGGCCAGTACATCAGGTATTCAAACAGGAGGGCTTTGTAATCAACGGGCTTTTCGTTTTCGGCCTGGAACAGGTCGTCGTATCTTTCGTCACTCATAAATTATAGGCAGTTTTTAAGTAGGATTACTAATGTGTCTGGTTATTTAAAGATGGTTACTAACAGGCTGGCAATAGAAACCAATATGGAGGTGGCACTAATCCAGAGGGTTGTGCTGTTGCCGATATCGGAGTTGCGGGCTACCGTTTTATTAGGGCTTACGTAAAGAATGTCATTCTGTTGCAGATAAAAATAAGGGGAACGTATCAAGTCGGCATCGTTCAGGTTAAGTGTCTGAATAATGCGTTCGCCGTTTGCATTCTCGCGTACTAACTTGACATTGTCACGTACACCGTATACTGTCATGTCGCCCGCCATAGCCAAGGCTTCGAGCACATTGACTTTTTCATTACTGACGGTGAAGGTGCCGGGACTTTTTACTTCGCCTAATACGGAAATCTTATAGTTGACCATACGCACATTGACAATCGGGGTCTCCTTGAGGTAAGGGATTAATTTTTCACGAATAAGCGCTTCACATTCATTTTTGGTAAGTCCGCTGATTTTGAGGCGGCCTAATACCGGAAAGTCGATTTCTCCCTGATTGTTCACTAAATATTGTTGCATTACCGGCTGGGAAGTCAGGCTGGTGTTTGCCTGGGATACTTGGGATGGTACCGTCAGGTTAAACGGCACACTGGCCTGTGGGTCAGTAGTACTGACGGTGATAGTCAGCAAATCTTTGGGCATGATTTTAGCATCATACAAGGGGATTTCTCCTGCAGCCACTTCAATGGCTTGGGCATTTTGCAGGTACGGCACTTTTTTGTAAGACGTACACCCGCTCACCAGCAGGGTGGACAACGTCAGCATACAGACTACTTTGCGTATCTTCATCTTTTCTTATGGTTTTGTTATGATCATTCTAAAGGAATTCCCTTGCCCACTGGGCGTGCTTCGCCGTTACCACTCCCAGCTATGGATTGGGGACGGTAAAAATTACGGCCGATAATCAGCCACAAAATTAAGCCTTATTTTTGGTTTATTCAACTTATAGAGGAGTTTTTGTCGGTGAAAAGGGTGGAAATCAATGAAAAAGTGGGCATATCGGCGGATTTTGTAACAATTCTGGAACAATGTATGGGGTACAGGGCGGAGCGTGAGAAAAACGCAAGGGCGTTTTACCTGAAACGCAAGTGCATTTGAGATAAAACGCAAGTACGTTTTACTTCAAACGCAAGGGCGTTCCGGGGAGTTCCGGAAAGGAAATCATGACGGGTTGTCGGGGTTGGCAGGCATTTTTATAAACTATATATACGCGGGGTGTGGAAAAATACAACGCTTATATTTTTCCACACCTGTAT
>ERZ791921.699-NODE-699-length-18046-cov-2.694236_pt1 | contig 18046 bp, 10 predicted proteins | sample MGYA00510135_ERZ791921 | MGnify/ENA primary metagenome ERZ791921 (study PRJEB30046, sample SAMN00792070) | human gut metagenome | study: EMG produced TPA metagenomics assembly of the A metagenome-wide association study of gut microbiota in type 2...
CGTAAACGTTTAATCTATGTTAAGTTACAGGGCAGAAGTGTATCAGGCTATGGGGCTTTTTCTTACTTTGTAAAACAACTTTCAACATGTTTATCGAAAAACAGGATACAAAAGGCGGAACTTACTTCATTTTTCCGTACCTTTGCCTCGCTTTTAAATTAAAATCATAGAAATATGGACGATTCAAACCCGCGAACGTGCACAACTAGTATTAATTAAAGCGAACAGAGCCATTGAAGACTGATGCCTCTGCTCGTGTCAAACAAACGAAAGGAGGCAATAAGATGAGAACGTATCTTTATTGTGAGGCTGGCTTTGTGGAAAAAGCACAATGGCTTCCCAACAGCTGGGTAAATGTAGTATGCCCAAACAATGATGACTTTGAATTTCTAACTCAAACTCTCAACGTACCCGAATCATTTCTGAACGATATAGCCGACACGGACGAACGTCCGCGTACGGATACGGAAGGCAACTGGTTGTTGACGATTCTTCGTATCCCGGTAGTGAACAAACAGAATGGCAGTCTGCCTTTCGACACCGTACCGATTGGAATTATCACTAATAACGAGATTATTGTGTCCGTCTGTTATCACAACACAGATTTGTTACCGGATTTCATAGAGCATACCCGTCGAAAAGGGATCGTTGTACGCAACAAGCTGGATCTGATTTTCCGGTTAATCTATTCTTCTGCCGTGTGGTTCCTGAAATATCTAAAGCAGATAAACATAGACATCAGTGCCGCAGAAAAGGAATTGGAACGGAGTATCCGTAACGAGGATTTGCTTCGCTTGATGAGACTGCAAAAAACACTTGTCTACTTCAATACTTCCATCCGTGGAAATGAAGTGATGATCGGTAAGTTAAGGACTATTTTTCAGGATACGGATTATCTGGACACTGAATTAGTGGAAGATGTAATTATCGAGCTGAAACAGGCGCTCAATACGGTGAATATTTACAGTGATATCCTCACAGGGACAATGGATGCTTTTGCCTCTATTATCTCCAATAATGTGAATACGATCATGAAACGTATGACAAGCCTCTCCATCGTCCTGATGCTTCCGACATTGATTGCCAGTTTCTATGGCATGGATATTCACCTGGAAGAAGTGCCCTTTGCCTTCTCTTTGATCGTGCTCTTTTCCATCGGATTGTCAACGCTTGCGTTTGTGATATTCCGGAAGATTAAATGGTTCTAAAAGGAGGAACATAAAAAAACAGCTTACCATCTATGATCCTTTATAAGGATTCTTTATGACGGTAAGCTGTAATTATACGTTTTTTATTCTATAGAGAATTAATTAAAAGAGAATGTTTAGAGAGAAATTAAAATATTTATCCTTCTTTATTTGCTTTTCTTCCACCTAACGGAATAGATACCCCAACGAATCCATTAACAGAGTTAGAGTTCTTTCCTAAGAACATGTAGTCAGTTCCGACAAACACAGGACCTAATTTCAGACCCAAACCGAAAGATTTACCGGCTGACTGGATAACTGAATAACTAAGTGCTACATTGAACCAACTTTTCGGACGGTAGTTTGCAGAGAATGTTAATTCAGTAAGTGCATCGGGTTGCACAAAACGAGTTGTAGACAATGCGCCAACAGCCAGTTTGTTATTGAAAAATCCGTATTCTGCACCTATTACTAATGTAGAAGCCAGACGAGACTTGCGAGACTTGCTTGCTTCTTCCGTTCTAAGTTGCAACATTTCATAGTCAAGTACGTCACCGCCACTAACACGTTCCATATATCCATTGGCATCCGTCTGCAAATTCTTTATGTTATTTTCAATAGCAGTAATACTTCCAGGAATATCACTAGGATCAATACCTGATGTATAGTCACTTCCCTTCATATCAATACCTGATGCTTTAGCATTAGCTATTTGAGTGCTACTTTTCGACCATGATATAAATCCCAAGTCCAAAATAGAAGCAGATACAGTCAGATTATCCATAATCTTATAAGATGCTCCCAAGTCAATACCAAAACCGTAACCTGCGATTCCCATATCTTTACTCTCAAATTCGAAATCACTAATATAGTCTTGTCCATCTTCCTTTTTCAAATTCAACCCCTTGAAAGAACTTTCCAAATGAGCATCTACTGCCAGATTAGCATGGTAGCTCTCAATTTCACTTCTTAACTTCGTTATATCGTCAACACCCAAACCTGATAAATATGCAGGATCCTGTAATTGACTAATACGAGCATCACTAGGCAAACTAGCGTTCATTGCCACATTATTAAGTTTCAAATCCATATTACCAATACCCAGCAAAGCTTTCACTCTAGCACCCACCGTCAAACGACTATTGATTTGACGTGAAAGTCCTAAGCCAACTTCAGCGTAAGCATTTATATTCAGTTGTTGATTGCTAATATCATAGTTACTATTTCTCCAATTATCTTCTATTCCATCCATCTCATTCAAGAAGGTAAACATAGATTTTGTCAAGTTAGCACCGATATCTGTACGCAGACCGATATTGAATGACCAGAAGTTTTTACCTTTATACCATCCTGCAGAAAGAATTTCCGTACTGAAATTCACATTCAGCTTATTATTATCTTTCAGACGATTCATAAAATCTGGTTTAGTATAGAAATCGTCACCATCATCAATGATATCAATGATATCTTGATAACCTAATGAAGTAGAACCAACAGTTGCATTAACTGCACCAATTACCGGAAGGTTGAAATAACCTTTCGTCGGTGTTAAAGCCGGATTTAGTTGTTGACGATAATGGGTACCTTCCATGAAATAAGAAGTACGTAAAAACTGTGCATTTGCAGAAAGAGTGCAAACCAACATCATAAAAAATACCCCAATAATTTTAGAAGACCACAATAGTTTGTTCGTTGCCATGATTTTAAACTTTTTAATTCTTATTATTGTTTGCAAAGATATAGTATTTCAATAACAAATAAAAGCACTAGGCAACACTTTTTTAGCCTAAACAGAACAATCTTAGGGTTATCCGTAACAAAATCGTGCTTATTTTGCAAAAAAATGTAGAAAATATGTGCAAAATGAAACAAAGTGACTTTAGAAGTTCAAAGTTAGCTGTCCATCTCCTAATAGATTGAACGTCATTCGATGGTAAGGAGTGGTTCCATGTTCGGCAATGGCGGCGCGATGTTTTTTAGTTGGGTAGCCTTTATTGTGATCCCAGTCATAATAAGGAAACTCTTCGTGGAGACGGTTCATATAATCATCTCTGTATGTCTTGGCTAAAATAGAAGCCGCAGCTATTGAAAGATATTTCCCGTCGCCTTTCACTACCGTGGTATGGGGGATGCCGGGATATTTAGTGAAACGGTTTCCGTCGATTAGTAAATGCTGTGGGCGGGTAGTCAGTTGATCCACTGCACGATGCATAGCTAGAAAAGAAGCCCGCAGGATATTTATTTCATCAATTTCTTCCGGTAACACGACGCCAACTGCCCAGGCTATCGCTTCCTTCTCTATTACCTCACGCAGTGCATAACGTTGCTTTTCCGACAGTTGCTTGGAATCATTCAACAGTTCATTCTTAAAACCTTTCGGAAGAATAACCGCAGCAGCGTATACTGCTCCCGCCAAACATCCACGACCGGCCTCATCACATCCGGCTTCAATCAGATTCTCGTTCAAATAAGGTAATAACATATTTATCGCTTCTATTTTGACACAAAGGTAATTCAAATTAAAAAAGGAGACTTGTTTTGCCTCCTTTTTCTTACTTCTTTCCTGCTTTTTTTAGAATAAACTCCAGGCAACAGTAAGTCCTGCCATTACAATGGCTACCATGCTCATTAGCTTTATTAAGATATTCAAGCTCGGCCCGGATGTATCTTTAAACGGATCGCCCACGGTATCTCCTACTACGGTTGCTTTATGAACTTCACCGCCTTTTCCTCCAAAGTTTCCTTCTTCTACATATTTCTTTGCATTATCCCATGCACCACCGGCATTAGCCATAAAGATAGCCAGTACAAAACCACTACTCAAGCCACCAATCAGCAAACCGAGTACACCGGGAACACCGAAAATAAGACCTGTAAGGATAGGGGCAATAATAGCGATTAAGGAAGGCACAACCATTTCACGTTGCGCACCTTTTGTTGATATTGCAACACAACGTTCGTAATCCGGCTCCGCTTCTCCTGTCAAAATACCCTTTATTTCACGGAATTGGCGACGTACCTCATCTACCATGTGCCCTGCTGCACGTCCTACGGCATTCATTGTCAATCCACAGAACAGGAAAGCCATCATGGAACCGAGGAACATACCCGAAAGAACTTTCGGATTCATCAGATGTACTTCATAATAATCCATAAAGTCGATAAAAGTAGCATTCGCCACACTGATGGAACTACCATCCGCAAAGGTCAAATCTACATTACCAAGCCGTGTAAGGCCGATTCGGATTTCTTCAATATAAGAAGCCAGCAAAGCCAACCCTGTCAATGCAGCAGAACCGATTGCAAAACCTTTTCCGGTGGCAGCAGTCGTATTCCCCAATGAATCGAGCGCATCGGTACGTTTGCGGACTTCGGCACCCAAGCCGGACATTTCTGCGTTACCTCCTGCATTATCCGCAATCGGGCCGTAAGCATCCGTTGCCAGAGTGATACCTAAAGTAGAAAGCATGCCGACAGCCGCAATACCGATTCCATACAGTCCCATACCGACATTGGCAAAATCGCCGGCGGAAGCCAACAGATAGGAAGCAATGATACCAATCACGACTGCAATTACCGGAATAGCCGTAGAAAGCATACCCAAACCGATACCGGAGATAATTACGGTGGCGGGTCCGGTCTTACCGCTTTCACTAAGTTTCTGGGTAGGGCGATAGGATTGGGAAGTATAATATTCTGTAGAACGTCCGATGATAATACCTACCAATAGTCCGACTACTACGGCACAAGAAATCCAAATCCAGTTATCAAGTTGCAGAAGCCACAGAATAAGGAATGTAGCAGCAACAATTAATACGGAACTAAGATTCGTACCGAAAGCCAACGAACCGAGCAGGTCCTTCATAGTCGCATTCTCCTTGGTACGGACAGCAAATATACCTATAATAGAAAGGATAATACCGACAGCCGCAATCAGCATCGGGGCGATCACTGCCTTGAATTGCATCACTGTATCTGCCGAATGGATAAAAGCAGCAGCACCCAGAGCGGCTGTTGCCAGAATCGAGCCACAGTAAGATTCGTATAAATCGGCTCCCATACCGGCCACGTCGCCTACATTATCGCCCACATTATCGGCAATAGTGGCAGGATTACGAGGGTCATCTTCCGGGATTCCGGCTTCTACTTTGCCTACCAAGTCGGCTCCGACATCGGCTGCCTTTGTATAGATACCACCGCCTACACGGGCAAAGAGCGCCTGGGTAGAAGCTCCCATACCAAATGTCAGCATGGTGGTAGTGATTACACAGAGTTTATGAGTAGGTGTCAGTGCATCAGCAGGAATCACTGCATTCAGCAACAGATACCAAAAAGATATATCAAGTAGTCCCAGGCCAACGACCACCAGTCCCATCACGGCACCACTTCGGAAAGCAATTCTTAATCCTGCATTCAGAGAAGTACGGGCAGCATTAGCGGTACGAGCGGACGCGTATGTCGCCGTCTTCATCCCCAGAAATCCGGAAAGCCCGGAGAAGAATCCACCTGTAAGGAAAGCAATGGGAACCCAGGCATTCTGTACATGAAAGCCATAAGCCATAATTGAAAACAAAATAACCAGCCCCAAGAATACCCAACCTACTATTTTGTATTGTTGTTTTAGATAAGACATAGCTCCTTTGCGCACAGCAGCAGCTATTTTTATCATTTGGGATGTACCTTCACTCTCTTTCATCATTTGCTTATGAAAGTAATAAGCAAAGCAGAGGGCTAACACGGAAGCGACTGGAACGAGCCAGAAAAGAATGTTGTCCATAGGGTCAATTTTTAAAGGATTACGGAGGCTAAAAGTATGGAAATCAATCGAAATAAGCAAGTAAAAAAGAAAGAATTTACAGAGTTGAATCATTCTATTTTTTATACGTCACTTTGGACAAATGAGCAGATGGTAGTTATTTTTAGACATAAGAACAAAAGAACATAAAGGCTGCGCTTTGAAAATTATTTCTGTTGCTTATTGAACGGCTATTCTATTTTTTGTTCTTATGTTCTTCTGTCTGAATTAAATTCCCATTTAACCAGAAACGGTACGGAAATGAACTGATCCGCACGGAAAGAAATTAAATAATATTGTTTAGATTTTTCTCCACTGTATAAACAATCTATCTGAGACCCGGGTCTCAGCATCTATGACACCCGGGTCTCAGGTATGCCAACACCCGGGTGTCAGTACCATTGGGACCCGGGTGTCAGATAGAACTCTATTACTAAGCGTTTTTTCTTTGTTACTAGAGTAAATAAAATTCCGATGCATCTAATATTTATCCAAAACTGTACGGAAATGAACTAATTTCAGTTCAAATTCAAACAAAGAGACAACGAATAATAGGCAATAACTACTAACTATCTGTCATTCTCTGCTTATTCTGCTGGGCAAACTCTGTAGGAGTGACTCCAAATTGTTTCTGAAATACTTTGGCGAAGTAAGAAGGTGACTGAAATCCTACCCTGTCACAAATCTCATTGATGCGCAGTTCTCCCTCCTGCAACAATTCCGCAGCATGTTTTAGCCGGATGATACGGATAAAATCGAGTGAAGAAAGGTCGGTCAATGCCTTAATTTTACGGTGAAGGCTGGAGCGGGACATATTCATAGCAGCAGCTAATGCTTCCACATTATAGTTGGCATCGGAAAGATTCTCACGCACTTTGGCTATCAATTGAGACATCAGTTGCTCGTCCGCCCGTGACATGGCATCCCCTTGCGGAGTGCAGGCGCCGTAAGTGATCTGATTAATAAACATCTCATGCGTACGGTGGGATTCACGTTCACGTGCCAGTTCTGCCAATAATTGCTGTTCACGTATCTTCTGCACTTCACGGCGGCGATAAGCACGAAGGGTCAGTACAAAACTACCGGATACAACAATAATATAGATAAGGTACGCCCACACTGTACGCCACCAGGGTGGAAGAATACGTACCGACAAAGTGGCTTCTTCCTGATTCCAGACACCATCATTATTACTGCCACGCACACGAAACTGATAGTCTCCCGGCGGAAGCTGGGCATAAGACGCAGTATGTGCAGCAGACGTATAGTTCCAGTCGTTGTCTATACCTTCCATTTTATAAGCATAACGGTTTGCGCCCGGCGATGTATAACTTAAAGCAACGAAATCAAAGCCGACATTAGAACGGTAAGGCAATTGCACGCCATCTGCCGGGAAAGGAGTTTCACGTCCTTGTACATACATTCCGGTGATGTAGACCGGAGGGACAAATGTGTTCCGGCGGACAATCTGCGGATTAAAAGAGACAAGTCCGTTGATGGTCCCCATCCAGATAGTCCCATCAGAGGCAGCCAAAGCCGATTTATAATTAAACTGATTATCAGGCAGCCCATCGTTTCGGGTAAAGATTTGCAGGCTATCTGTTTCCGGATGAAGGCAAACCAGTCCACGGTCTGTTCCGAACCAGATGCGATGTTGTGCGTCTTCCACCACTTTATAGGTCACGTTGTCCGGAAGACCGTTCGCTTTAGTGTATGTCCGGAACCTGCCCGTTTCGGGGTTAAAACACAATAACCCTCCCCGATCCGTAGAAAACCAGAGAAGACCTTTGCTATCCTCCGTTATGCCTGTCACTTCATTCGTTCCGATAGAAGTGCTGTCTCCCGGTACACATTGATACTTGACCATCTGATCCGTCTGCGGATTATACCGGAATATGCCATTACCCATTGTTGCGACCCATATATTGCCGGATTTATCTTCGAGGATGTCACGCATATAAGCGTAACCGAATTGTTCCACCTTCTCAAAAGTCCGCCCTTTGTCGCCCGAACGGAAGATGTTCCAACCATCGCCCAGCCAGATGACTCCCCCACGGTCACGATAAAGGGCAAACACCGAACCTTCACTGATGCCGAGTTGTGCAGGATAGAATGTATGAACCTGTCCTCGAAAAATGTTTGTGGTAGAAATGGCAGAGGAGGCAACAGAAACAGGAGATACAGTAGAAGAAGTCAAAGATGAAAAAGTGGAAGAAGAAATGGAAGGAGAAGCGGAAGAGGCTGTCCCCGGAATTATTAGATCAATACCTCCTTTAAAGTAACCCGCCCCGACTAAATCATCCGAAGCAAACAAGCTCAACACATTCTGACGGTCCGGTGATTCGGGAACTTTTACGAAAGTCTGCGCCTTCGGATTCCAATAACAAACCCCGCCATCCTGCGTACTAATCCACACTGTCCCGTCTTTTCCTTCCGCCAATTCACTGATGCGACGTCCGCAGACCGTACCGGGTGCTCCCGGAAGATAAACAGAAAAGTCGAGCGAACGTACAGGCAGATAACTGGCTCCTCCAAATTGCGTACAGATCCAAGTTCCTCCTTCACGATCGCGATAAATCTTATCCACGATAGCATCTCCAAGCCCATACTTTCCTCCGGCATCAGCAGGGATATGTTGCACACTATTCTGTTTCTCATTAATCACATAAACACCATTTTGAGTTCCCACCCATAATTCGTCTCCGAAACAAACGGCGTAACGAATAATCTTCCGATGCACTTCCGGCGCAGGGAACACGCTCACCTCCCCTGTCTTTTTATTGAACCGTTTCAGTTCCTCTTCATGCACTCCGACAATCAGTTCATCGCCATAATCACACAGAGTAAATATGAAATCTCCTTTAAGCGCCTCTGTGGCATACGCCACAAATTTATCCTGTTCCGGGCTATAACGGTAGATTCCCGCTCCGTACGTACCGACCCAAATCGTACCGTCTTTATCCACACAGATGGATTGCGGAAAGTCCTTACTTTTATCTTTACCGGGACAAGGAATGTAGCGGAACAGCTTCCCCGTCTCCACCTGATAGCGGAAAACTCCCTGATTGGGCGCATTCACCCATATATTTCCCGAATGGTCTGCCAGTATATCTTCAATCCAGTTGTATCTGATTTGTTCTCCGCTCTCTGTACGGGCATCAAAAAAAGAAAACTTCCCGGTGGCAAGGTCTTGAATATAAACACCATCGTCCGTACCTACCCACAACTGCCGGGGATTATCTTCAAAAAGAGCAGATATGACCTGATTGCCATGTTGCAAAGTCTCGTCATAGCAATTATACAGTTTCATCGACACTCCGTCATAACGGTTAAGTCCATTGCGGGTACCCAACCAGATAAAACCGTAACTATCTTGAATAATGGACTTGACATGACTGTTCGAAAGACCGATTCCACCATCTACACGGATAAAGTTATACTGCCCCGTCGCGGCAAAGTCCGGAAGGAAGAAACAAACAGAAAGAAGAAAAAGCAGCAGATTCCTTTTCATACACAGATATTAGATAGCGACAAATATAGTTTTTTTTACGCTAAATGCATAGGAAGGATGAAACATTTGTTGCAAGGATAGCAATAAATGTCGCACCACAAGGGTGCTATTATACATTTGAAACATCTCTTGCACATCTTGACAAAAGAGAGTATAGCCGCCTGTTTCTACTCCCCCTATCTTTGCCTTCGTCAAAACGACACAACCGACGTGAACTTCCAAAATCTTAAAGTAAATACAAGTGATGAAAAAAGTAACCTTTAGTTGCCTTGCTCTAGCAATCCTCTTGCAACTGATTCCCTCCAACGGGAATGCAGCGAACATTCAGGATCAAAAGAAAAAGACAAACCGCACCGCAATGAAGCAGGATACGATCCCTGCCCATCTCTCAAAAGAACCTGCCAACCCTTCTAAAAAAGAAGCAGAAGAAGGCGAACGCAATGTGATGCTGAATGCTTCCGACGCCAACAAACCCCGCGAAATTCAAATCGGGCTTCCCAGCGAGGACGTTAATGTATATGAGAATGGGCTTCCCGCCGTCTATTCCTCGGCCGTTCACAAGCTAGCCGCCCATTGGCGCAGCGACAGCAGCCTGGGAGAAGTTGGACTTTTATCTCCTTCCGAGTCGGCCATCACCACCGGTAACATTGCTTACTCCGTCAACTCCTTCAGCAAACTGGGACAAAAAGATTTTCAAGGTATCTTCAACTACCGGACCAATCATTTCGGAATGCAGAACTTCGATTTCAATATTTCAGGAGCCATCAACGGCCATTGGCTCTACACCGCAAGCATCTATCAGAACTTCGATCCGGGAAGTTTCGACCTCAAATTTACAAACTACACAGACCGCACCGAGATCTACCATGCCGGCCTGACCCGCCTCTTCAACAACGGACGGGGCAAAATATCCCTGCTCTACAAACATTCCCGCAGTGAGAACCCTGGCAGTTATGCCAATGCCGCTCCTTTTATCTATGTCGGCGACGGCTCGGTGAAAGAGATAGACGGCTTCAAACTGGGAACGAATTCGTATGTCCCGCAAAGCGGTTCTTTTGAATACATGGACGTGAGAGACGGGAAAATGAAAACATGGAATTTAGGCGACGGCTCGGAAAACCGTGCCAATGAAATAGCACTGATTGCCGATTATCGTTTCCAAAACGACCTGCTGTGGAAATTCAACCTAAAATATATGGATGCCCCACGCGCCAACTATGTGGATTTCGGAGGCAGCACCATCAGCAAAGTAACTGCCGACGCTGGTTTTACGTTATCCAACGGCCATCCGTATGAAGGACTGGCAGAAGGCCGCCGCACCTGGTTGCACGTAGGTAAAGTGAAAAACTTCCTGATTACTTCCGAACTAAACAAGACTTTCGGCAACCATGATTTGCGCCTGGGATTGAACGAATGGTATTATCATCTTGACTACCACTCCTCTTCTCTGCAATGGATGGCTACCGTAGAGAACTATCCGCAACTGCTCACTTCCACCGCAACAAGTTCCCTGGACCCCACACTGACCAGTCAACACGTGCAGACATACGGCTACAACGAGCTTAGCCCCGAATATACAATGGGATATGAAAACAAACTCGCCCTCTACCTTACAGACAACTGGCAGGTAACTCCCAAATTCAACATCTACTATGGCGGACGCCTCGAATATTACCGGATGAGCGCCGACCAGATATCTGCTTCCCGTTTCCCGAACTTCCACATCGGCGACTTTACCACTTATCATAAAGAGAAAGAAACAGGAAATATCATCACCACCCCGCGCAGTGTTCATCCTGCCAAAGTGATAAAAGACAAACTGAACTACGCCGCCACGCTCCGCGCCACTTACAACGTAACCCGGCAATTCGGGCTGACTGCCGACGGAACAGTAGCCACCCGCTTCCCCCGTATCAACGAATACGCCGGAACTGGTCCTACGGAAGAACAATACAAACGGGTCACCATACCGTTAATCCGTGGCGGTCTGTTCTACAAGAACCATTGGATCAACCTCACCTCTATGGTGACCTATATCTCTAAATCCAATAACATCGACCAGCAAAACCTCACGAAACCGGGAACGGAAGAAGGAAAGACCGTTTTGCTTATCTATAATATCAAAACACTAGGATGGACTACTTCTGCCGAGATCGACCCGTTCAAAGGTTTCCATCTGCATGCCCTGTTCACGTATCAGAAGCCTGTTTACAAGAACTATAACGCAAGTGTCATTTTCAACGATGGTTCGGAGATGTCTGTCAATGCCAACGGAATGATCGTAAAAGAGATCCCGCAGATACTTGTCGAACTCGACCCAAGCTACAACATCACGAAAGACTTACGCCTCTGGCTTAGTTTCCGCTATTTCGGCAAGACATACGCCAATCTTCAGGAAGCACTCTACTTCAACGGCCGCTGGGAAACGTTCGGAGGAATCAACTGGAACGTAAACAAACACCTGTCTCTGGGGGCAACAGTCATCAACTTCCTGAATCAGAAAGGAGCCAGCGGAACCATCAACGGTTCGGAACTGATTACGAAAGAAGAAGCTGCCCAATACGCCGGAAATTATATGAGTGGAAATTATTTACGCCCATTCACCGTAGAATTTAGCGCAAGCATCAAATTCTAGTTCATACCAAACGAATTATAACTATCTTTGTGGCATTATATGCCCACAAACTAACTAATACCTAATTAATTATTAAAAAACCATGAAGAAACTTTTCGTATTACTTACGGCATTGTTTACCCTGGCACAAGTGAATGCCCAGGAAAAGAACGTTATCCGCATCGCAACGGACAACACAGACTTAATTCTCCAAGTAGCTCCCAACGGACGACTTTATCAGGCTTATCTGGGCGATAAGTTACTGAACGAGAAAGACATCAACAACTTTTCTCCATACGTGAAAGGTGGCAGTGACGGCAGCGTATCCACCCGTGGATGGGAAGTATATCCGGGCTCCGGCGCCGAGGATTATTTTGAACCGGCTGTAGCAATCACGCACAATGATGGAAACCCAAGCACGATTCTCCGTTATGTATCTTCCGAGCAAAAAGCAGTGGCAGGCGGCACGGAGACAGTCATCCAACTGAAAGACGATCAGTACCCAGTGGAAGTCACACTGCATTACATCGCTTATCCAAAAGAAAACGTCATCAAGACGTGGAGTGAAATCAAACATGCTGAAAAGAAACCTGTCACCATCTGGCGTTATGCTTCGACCATGCTTTATTTCTCGGGAAACGAGTATTATCTGACTGAATTCAGCAGCGACTGGGCTAAAGAAGCACAAATGAGCACGCAACCTCTATTGTTCGGCAAAAAGGTGATCGACACCAAACTGGGAAGCCGTGCCGCCATGCATACCCACCCGTTCTTCGAACTTGGTTTTGAACAACCGGCACAGGAAACACAAGGACGTGCCATGCTAGGGACTATCGGATGGACAGGCAACTTCCAGTTTACCTTTGAAGTGGACAACGTAGGCAACCTCCGCGTCATCCCCGCCATCAACCCGTATGCATCTGATTATGAACTAAAACCGAACGAAGTATTTACCACTCCCGAATTCATCTTTACTTTCAGCAACAACGGTACGGGCGAAGCCAGCCGCAACCTCCACGCATGGGCACGCAACTACCAACTGAAAGACGGACAAGGCGACCGCATGACTTTATTGAACAACTGGGAAAATACGTACTTCAAATTCGATGAGAAACTGCTTGCCGAACTGATGAAAGAAGCCAAACATCTGGGTGTAGATATGTTCTTGTTGGATGATGGCTGGTTCGGCAACAAGCATCCGCGCAACAGCGACAATGCCGGACTGGGTGACTGGGAAGTGATGAAATCCAAACTGCCGGGCGGTATTCCCGCACTCGTGAAATCGGCCAAAGAAGCCGGAGTAAAATTCGGTCTCTGGATCGAACCGGAGATGATAAATCCCAAAAGTGAATTGTTCGAGAAGCATCCTGACTGGGCTATCACACTGCCCAATCGCGAAACATACTATTACCGTAACCAACTGGTGCTCGATCTTAGCAATCCGAAAGTACAGGATTTTGTGTTTGGCGTAGTGGATAACATCCTGACAGCGAACCCGGAAGTAGCTTTCTTTAAATGGGACTGCAACTCTCCCATCACAAATATTTATTCTCCCTATTTGAAGAATAAACAAGGACAACTTTATATCGACCATGTACGTGGTATATATAATGTATTGGAACGTATCAAAGACAAATATCCGAACGTACCGATGATGCTTTGCTCCGGCGGTGGCGCCCGTTGCGACTACGAAGCATTGAAATACTTCACAGAATTCTGGTGCAGTGACAATACAGACCCGATAGAGCGCCTGTTTATCCAATGGGGATTCTCACAAATCTTCCCTGCAAAAGCAATGGATGCACACGTAACCAGCTGGAACAAGAAGACAAGCGTGAAATTCCGTACCGATGTAGCAAGTATGTGTAAACTGGGCTTCGATCTCGGACTGAAAGAGCTGAATGCGGACGAACAGACTTTTTGCCAAAACGCAGTTGCCAACTGGACGCGTCTGAAGAAAGTGATTCTGGATGGTGACCAGTACAGACTGGTTTCTCCATACGATGGTAATCACATGTCTGTCATGTACGCCGCACCGGATAAGAACAAAGCAGTGCTTTATACCTACGATATCCACCCACGTTTCGGTGAGAAGCTGCTCCCGGTTAAACTTCAGGGATTGGATGCGAAGAAAATGTATAAGGTGAAAGAAATCAACCTGATGCCGAACTCTAAATCGAATCTTGCTGCTAATGAGAAGACTTATTCAGGAGATTATCTGATGAAAGTAGGAATCAATGCTTTCACTACCAATCAGGCTTTCAGCCGTGTGATTGAGCTGACTGCCGAATAATATTCACCACAGAAGTACGGAGGACACAGTGTTTTATACCATTGATACTAAACAAAGTATATGCGCTGCGTCTTCCGTGTTCTGTAGTAAAAAACAATAATCAATTAATCCTCTTCAATCTTTACGGCTGTGCCGTTAGCAGTCACCATCAGCATACTGCCACTACCTCCAACTGTCTCATAATCCAAATCAACACCTATCACGGCATTAGCTCCCATTTGAGCTGCTTGTGCCTCCATTTCCTTCAACGCTGTATCTTTTGCCATACGCAGCACTTCTTCATAAGAACCGGAACGACCACCCACAATATCCCGAATACTTGCAAACAAGTCGCGGAATACATTGGCACCTATGATTGTCTCTCCGGAAACTATTCCATAATATTTCACTATTCGTTTTCCCTCAATGATGGGAGTGGTTGTCATCAGCATAGTTTTTTCTTTATTAGTTATCTGTAAGTTATACGTATTTAGTTAGACGCAAGTCCCCCTAAAAAAGTTGCAGCTACACCGTAATTTCTTACGATATAGCTGCGATTAATGTTAAAGAGAGAGAATTTATATAATATGAGCATGGTCTCACGACCCTCCTAATATTCAATGAACATTTTGTTTCTTTACTATTAGACGCACAAAAGCTCAAATCACTGCACTTGAAGGCATCTTTTTTTAGTTAAAGAATAAAAAAAGCCGCCATCCCACAGGAATAGCGGCTTATATTGTTAGAACATCTTGCTGACGCGTTCAATTCCCGCCACCAATGTATCTATTTCCGATTTCGTATTGTACATGGCAAACGAAGCCCGTACAGTTCCTTCTATACCAAGACGTTGCATGAGAGGTTGTGCACAATGATGTCCCGTCCTCACGGCAATACCCAAACGATCCAGCAACGTTCCGAGGTCGAAATGATGGATATCTCCTACCAGAAAGGAGATGACTGCTCCCCGTTCGGCTGCTTCACCGAATATACGCATCTGGGGAATCTCTTTCAACCGTTGCAAAGCGTAAGTTGTCAGTTCATGCTCATGGGCGGCTATCTGCTCAAGTCCATGTCCGTTCACGTAATCAAGGGCTTTTGCCAGTCCGGTAGTTCCGATATAGTCGGGCGTACCGGCTTCAAACTTGAAAGGAAGTTCGTTGAAAGTGGTCTTCTCAAAAGAGACATGCTGAATCATCTCTCCTCCTCCCTGATAAGGCGGAAGGCGGTCTAACCACTCTTCTTTTCCATAAAGCACTCCGACACCTGTCGGACCGTATATTTTATGGGCAGAGAACACCAGAAAATCAGCATCCAACTCCTGTACGTCCACTTTCATGTGAGGGATAGACTGTGCAGCGTCTATCAGGCAAGGTACGCCGTGCGCATGAGCCGTTGCAATCATTTCTTTCACCGGATTCACCGTACCCAGCACATTCGAAACATGAACCACGCTGACTATTTTCGTTCGTTCGGAAAATAGTTTTTCGTATTCATCCAGCAAGAGTTCGCCTTTGTCATTCATTGGAATCACTTTGATGGCAATTCCCTTTCGGGCAGCCAACAGTTGCCAGGGAACGATGTTACTGTGATGTTCCATTACGGAAAGAATCACTTCATCCCCCTCTTCCATAAATTCGTCGCCAAAACTGGAAACAAGCAGGTTGATGCTTTCCGTCGTTCCGCGGGTGAAGACAACTTCGTTCGTGCTACGGGCGTTGATAAACTGACGCACCGTTTCACGGGAAGCCTCATGCAATTCCGTAGCTTGTTGCGAAAGATAATGCACACCGCGATGCACATTGGCATTAACGGAATAATATTCATCCACCAACGCATCAACCACCAGACGGGGTTTCTGCGTTGTCGCACCGTTGTCGAAATAAACCAAAGGTTTACCGTAAACCGTACGGCTCAATATCGGAAAATCCTCACGTATCTTTTGAATATCCACGTTTATTAATTATTAGTGGTTACTTACAAATGGCACAGCCCTGACATCTATTCAGCTCGCCACGGAAACGTTTCTCTACCAACAGATGCAGGCGGTCTTTCAGTGCCTCCAAACGGATGGTATCAATCACTTCATTGACAAATGCGAACATCAATAACAAACGAGCTTCTTTCTCTGCAATACCTCGTGAACGCATATAGAATAGTGCACCCTCATCCAACTGGCCTACCGTTGCTCCATGCGAACATTTCACATCATCCGCGTAAATCTCCAATTGAGGTTGTGTGTACATTCTCGCATCACGCGTAGCACAAAGATTCCGGTTAGTTTGCTGGGAGTTCGTATGTTGCGCATCGGGACGCACCAATACCAGTCCGGCAAACGCACCTACCGACTGATCGTCGAGTACGTACTTGAACAGCTCATTGCTGGTGCAGTTCGGTACGGCATGGTCGATGCTTGTATGATTGTCTACGTGCTGGTTCTTATCGGCAATTGCCATGCCACAGAGGTTTATCTCGGCTCCTTCTCCTGCCAACAATACTTCAGTGGTGTTGCGGGTAGTACCATTATGCAAGGTCATTCCATTCAACAATACATTGCTGTTTGCCTCCTGCTTTACATACAGGTTACTGATACGAACGGTGCTTGTATGTGTTTCTTCCAGTTCATACATATCGAATACCGTGTTCTCACCTGCAAATACTTCAATCACCTGTGTTGCCAGGAAGTTCACGTTATCCATTGCATGGTCACAAATCAGCAGACGAGCTTGCGCGCCATCCTCCAGGATGATTAGTACGCGGCGGTTCACCATGAAGTTGACATCTGCACGCAGGATATTTACCAGCTGGATCGGTTTTTCTACCACTACATTCTTCGGCACATAAAATACAACGCCGTCTTGCGCAAAAGCTGTATTGAAAGCAGTCACCCCATCTTTGGAAGTATCTGCCAACTGACCGTAATACTTCTTCACCAATTCCGGATGCTGTCCGGCCACTTCTTTCAAGCTGCCGAAAATCACACCTTCCGGCAGATTGACTTTAGGAAGTGCTCTATTATAAAATGCGTCATTTACCACAAAATACAGGGCGGTACTCATATTCGGCACATCGCACTTAAATACTTCATACGGATTGACCGGAATAGCCAGACGATTCAAGTTTAAACCATAATCCGGTTCAAAGTACTTGCTCACATCCGTATATTTGTACTTCTCCATCTTACGGGTCGGAAATCCGAGCCGCTCAAAATCGGCAAATGCAGCTGCACGAGGCGCATTCAGCACTTCGGCGCTATGCTTGCAGATCATTGATTCCGTCTGTGAGAAGAGGTCTATATATTGTTGTTCAACTATCATAACTTATTATTTGTTATTCTCCTACTTCTTTCTTGATCCAATCATATCCTTTTTCTTCCAGTTCCAGCGCAAGTTCCGGTCCGGCAGTTTTTACGATACGACCTTTATAAAGGACATGTACAATATCAGGTTTGATATAATCAAGCAAACGTTGGTAGTGAGTAATAACGATCGTGCTTGTTTCAGGAGTTTTCAGTTTGTTCACTCCTTCCGCAACAATACGGAGCGCATCAATATCCAAACCGGAGTCCGTTTCATCAAGGATACTCAACCGCGGTTCCAACATGGCCATCTGAAAGATCTCATTCCGTTTCTTTTCACCACCCGAAAAACCTTCGTTCACGCTGCGG